>Ga0181523_10000223_pt1 | contig 62506 bp, 59 predicted proteins | sample PEATcosm2014_Bin_43_FD_119752 | JGI IMG/M metagenome (GOLD analysis project Ga0181523, IMG submission 119752) | Peatland microbial communities from MTU Mesocosm Facility, Houghton, MI, USA - PEATcosm2014_Bin05_30_metaG | ecosystem: Environmental > Terrestrial > Soil > Wetlands > Peat | place... | reverse complement strand
GTATTCCGTTGAGCAGCGCTTCGAAGAATCTTTGAGAGTGCTTATTGATTCGTGCAATACCGACGCGCATCTCAGCCTGATCGGGCAGATAGCTGCCCGGCAGCATTTTCTTGAACTGCTCGAAAACCGATTCAGACTCATCGATTACTGGCAACGCAAACCGGAAATAATGGAACAGAAGATTCGCCCGCAGATTTTCATTACCGGACTGCCAAAAAGCGGCTCTACTTTCCTACATCGCCTGTTGGCTCATGATTTGAACAATCGTGTGCCGCGAATGTGGGAAGTAATGCTTCCTCTGCCTTCACCGAAGTGTCTGGCTTTCGATGTAGATGCGCGCATTAAGAAGGCAGATAGCCGCCTGCGATGGTTGCGATGGATCCATCCGGCTATCGCTCAAGCCCATCCCATCGGAGCCCTAATTCCTCAGGAATGCGGCGCCATTCTAGGCTACTCCTTTGAGTCGAATGTATTTCTCGATATGTTCTCAATTCCATCATATGAAGCATGGCTGAGAAGCCGGGATATGGGGCCTGCTTATGAATTTCACCTGAGCTTTTTGAAACATTTACAATGGCAATGCCCTGCAGAGAGGTGGGTACTAAAATCGTCTGATCACGTGCATGCCTTGGCAACACTTATTCAGAGATACCCGGAGGCACGCATCATTTTTCTTCACCGAGACCCGATTAAGGTCTTGCAGGCAGCCTCCAGTCAAATGATGCTTCTAAAGAGCTTATTCAGCCGCAGTATAAATCCTCACTTATTGGGCGCCTACGAAGCCCGCTGTTTGTTTGACAAAGTACATAAAATCATGGAATTCCGCGACAACCATTCGTATTTGGGAGAACACTTCATGGACGTTCGCTACCTGGACTTGGCATCCGACCCGGTCGGAACCGTGCGAACCATCTATGGCCGCTTCGGACTCACTCTTTCTATGGAAAATGAGGCGCGGATGGAAGCCTTCGCGGACACCGAACGAAACAAGCGGAGGTCAGACAGATTCTCACTCGCGGATTTCGCCCTCGATCTTGAGCAAGAAGACCCACGATTTGATCTCTACTGCGAGCGTTTCCGCATCGGACGTGAAGTCTTGTGATTTATTAGTTCGCTCATCCCTTTGATTTCCTTCCCACCCCTTTCTGTAAGCAGTTGTCTTTGTGCTCCTTCTCTCCGCCATGTTTCTCACCTCGCCGGTTATTCTTGTTAGATAAGAAGTAAGTTCCTCGACTAGCAATACTCGGTGCTTATCCTATAAGAAATGATTGTGTTATACTCTTTGTCATTAATCATTTACCTTATGGGAGAATAACATGACCAAAGCAGAACTCGTAGAGAAATTATCACGGGATACAGGAATTTCGAAAGCCCAAGCTGAGACAACTATAAAATCCTTTGCCGAAGCGGTAGCCAAGGCCGCCAAGAAAGACGACAAACTTACCATTGTTGGCTTCGGGGTCTTCTCGTTGGCAAAAAGAAAGGCCAGAAAAGGCAGGAACCCCAAGACCGGTGAGGAGATTAAAATCAAGGCCAGCAAGACCGTCAAGTTTACCGCCGGCAAGAATCTGAAAGCCGCCCTATAATAATGACAGCATCGTGCTATAAAGAACCCATCATTTAGGCGGTATGGTAGTGTAACAATGTGTCAATAATGACAAAATCGATGTTCATCGCAGAGGGTATGAAAAAGGTTGATGGAATGACAGCAAAGCAGATTGAAATCATCGTTGACACCGTTGTTGATGGCATCAAAGAAGCGGTTGCCCTGGGAGAGAAAATAGAAATAAGGGGTTTCGGAAACTTCCGCATTAAACAGCGAAATGGCAGAGTAGCTAGAAATTCCAAAACTGGAGAACTAGTACAAGTACCTTTAAAAAAAGCCTCCACTTCAAAACCGATAGGCCTTTTCACGACGCGATCAACTCTAATAAATAACGATGCTAAAGAAGAGAGGTGCCGACCCAGCCGCCTTTGCAACGCCTCCATGGTTAGAATCGTAAAATGCTCACGCTTGGAAATAATATTGAAGAAATGAATGCTCAGGCCACACATTCGTTACGACAATTCATGTGGCTACGATCAAATTTGCGAGGAACGGGTTGCAGCAGTTTATATTCATGGATAAGATTGAACATTCTCGCCGCATTGAGACGTCGTCAGTTTCTAAATAATACGATCTGGCAATGTGGCTGGATGAACGTGATTACTGATAAAAGGGAGCTCTGGTATGGCATCGAAAGTAGCTGTAGCGACAAGAAAAGAAAAGTTTCAAAAGATGCTTCTTGCAAAGAGGGCTGAAGCAATTAAGTTGACACTCATTGACTTGAAAGCTGCATTAAGCGGGGAGGGGAAATCCGGCGATGTCGGCGATGAAGGTGACATCGCCAGTGACGCTTATGAGGCTCTTCTTCGAGGAAATCTTACTGCAAGCCGAAGGAAGGTTATAATCGACATCGATGAGGCGTTACGAAGGCTTGACGACGGGGGCTACGGTCTCTGTGAGGACTGCGGCGATGAAATACCTGAAAATCGACTGATAGCCAATCCATTTGCAATTCGATGCATAGACTGTCAGGAAGAGGTCGAGAGGCGACTGAAACACGAGGGCGGTGATATTGCGGAAGATAAGGTGTAGTTGAAGCTATTCTAAGGGCATGCTAAACACACGAAAATGTGCAAATGGAAATGATCTTCTCAATTAATTCTATGTTAAAAGAGCAAGACCTTTCTACCCCACGTAGTATGCTGCAATATCTGTATAGCAGGTGCTATCCTCGACCCCAATCTTTTATGAGCAGACAGCCTTCATATATGCAGACGATGCATTACCTTGGTCGTGTATTTCAAGACGTGGGTTCGTAGCTTGCTATATTTAAGAAGGGCAGTGATGGCCATTCAAAAGGGCTATACTCTTTCTTGATTTGAAGCCAATTTGGGGAGTTGGTTAAATCCGAATCAAAGCAAGGAGTATAGCCATGAACAAGATTGAAACAAAAAAGATTGAAGTGGGCAACCGACAAACCCTGATCGTGAGTGTTGATATGAGCAAAGACGAACATTTTGGGTACTGGCGCTGTCCTGACGGGACCGATGTGAAGCCTTTTGCTTTCTGGAAAAACGGCGGTGGTTTTCAAGCGTTCTGGAACCGGGTGTTACATGCCAAGAAACTCTATAATCTTGATAACATCGTGTTTGGATACGAATCTACTGGTTTGTTCGCAGAGTTTTTGGTGCATTTCATGCACGCAAGAGATGTTCATGAATAGGGGCCTGCTGTCTATCAGAAGTCCGGAAACATTTTGATATGGAGGGGTTTGCCATCTGCCGTCATCGCACGTGCAGTAAGTATCCCTCCTTCAATATATTGGAGATCGAATTCCTTATATCCGCGAGATATAAGCCCCTTGGCATCCGCCGGACAACCTCGTTCGCAGCCGGCAATTCCCTTGATCATTTTCGGAATCAGCCCTCTGACATCCACAGCGGCAAGGTCAGTTCCTTGAGTTTCTGCAAATTGTTCAATACGTGCAACTATATCATCCAGATCGTGCCTAAATGCATCAACAATCGGTATTGTAGCGGAAACGTTACCAACGACTATTTCAAGAACCACACTTACCTCCGGTAACAGATTTTTCCTAATCAAATCACATTGCGTTGAAACAACATGACTTTTGATAAATATTCATTTAATCTATTCTACATATAACTCACCATTATATTAAACTTCACCTACAAATGGTTCACCCAACCGTCATAGTCGTCATTTAGTACGATTCATGCCCCCCACACAAGCGATCAAAACTGCCGAAACGAACGAAGTCACGAATAACCGTCAGTTTCTCTGTTCCAATTCGAAACTCACATTAGATCCAATAATCTGCTGCTTCCTCATGAAGCCACGTCGAAAAGGTCGCGGCCATATTTATTGTGAGCACTTACTGGGGGACATGGGCTGGCGCCTCACCTGGTATGCAAAACCGGTGTCACGGTCAAAGACTATCATACTCATAAGTCCCCGCCGCTCGCCAAGTCAAATTGATTCCATTCATCAAGAGGATTTATGTCGCATCTAGTATGCACCCGATACCTTGGCAACCTATATGTGCAATAATTGTCGTTTCGTCATTGGATGACCCATCAAGACTGCAACATTGAATTGGATTGCAGAGCTTCTTAACCAGCCAGCCAACGATCGAGGGTTGATTTGATCTCCTTATTGAATTGACTGCTGTCAAATGCCTTGTGCACAAAACCGTCTGCGCCGGCCTTATTTGCTTCTTCCAGGTCGGATTCGAGAGTGGAAGAGGTGACAATTATAACAGGAATGCCCTTTAAGACGGCATCGTCACGTATTTTGCGCAATGTCTCAAACCCGTTGATTCCGGGCATCTTAATATCCAGCAATATAAGGTCAGGGCGGCCACCTCCGTTGCTAAGGTATTGCAGCGCAGCCGCACCGGAAAGGACCGACTTCACGACAATATTGCGCCCTGCGGCCTCTAACGACATCCTGGTCAGCTCTATGTCGTCAACGTCATCATCCACAATCAGAATAGTATGCACCGGTTATCAGCCCCCCTTGTTACCTGACGAGTCCCTCTCTAATTAATTATAGCTATTTCCCATCACTATGCAATTTGATGTAGACAGTAGCACCTTTACCGACTTCCCCCTCGGCCCAAATCTTCCCTCCATGGCGACTTATGACCCTTTCAACGATGGCGAGGCCGACCCCGGTCCCCTCGAACTCGGACGCCGTATGAAGTCTGTGGAACGGCCAGAACATCCGGTCTGCAAGTTTCTGGTCGAAGCCCGCACCGTTATCTCTTAAATAATATACGGTCTCTCCGTTTTGTACCGTCGCCCCAAACTCGATGCGTGCCTTCCGAGTTTTAGAGGTGTACTTCCATGCATTTTCCACAAGGTTTGAAACGGCAACCTCCGTCAAGTTCCGGTCGGCGTGAACTATAAGCCCCTCATGGATAATTACCTCGACATTCCTGCCGGTATCGACTTCGCGCAGTTCAGCTATAATGTCGAAGACCATCTTGCTCAAATCAACCATTACCGGCTGGAGTTCCTGCCGCGATACCCTCGACAGTCGCAGAAGATCGTCGATAATCCCGGTCATCTTTGCAGCGCTATTACATATGCGCATGAGATAGCTCTTGCCCTTTTCGTCCAAACGTTCACTATATTGGTTTACTGCAAGGTCGGCGAATGAGGCTATATGCCGAAGTGGAGCGCGCAGATCGTGCGAAGCCGAGTACACAAAGGATTCGAGCTCCCTGTTAACATATGCAAGGTCGGCATTGGACTGTTTCAGCGCTTCCTCGCCCTTCTTACGTTCGGTTATGTCTTCGCTGAAGACTACGATACCGGCGATATCGCCCGTTGCATCACACCACGGCCGCACCTCCCACCGCAGCCACTGCACAGAGCCGTCCGCCCGGTCGAATCGGTCGTTTTCGCTCTTCACCACTTCTCCCGCAAGCGCACGGCGGTGGATTTTCTTCCATCGCTCTGGGATATCCGGGAATACCTCATAATGCGACAGCCCGCGCAACTCTCGCTCTCCAAGGCCGTAGTCGGCAAGCCAGCGACGGCTCACGCTCAGGTAGCTCATCTCACGGTCAAACATAGCCAGCGACGCCGGTGCATGCTCGATGAAGATTCGCAGCTGCTCTTCACTCTCTTTTCGCGAAGTGATTTCGCGCTGCAGTTCGGCGCTCACTTTCTCTGCCTGCCTTCGGGCGTCGAGAGCGTCTTCCATAAGATTCAGTGCGGCCACTCTCGAAGCACGGAGGGTTTCATTGACCTCCCGAAGTTCTGCCGTGCGTTCCGAAACGGTCTGCTCCAGCCGGTCCTTGAGTTCATAAAGCTCTTTTGTGCGCTCTAGAACGCGCTCCTCCAGTTCGCCGTGAGCTTTTTGCAGTTGTTCCTCGGCGCGCATTCTATCGGTGATATCATTAAAGATGATCGCGACTTGTCGGTCTTCAGGATTGCCTACGCGATATGCTGAAACATCGTACCAGCGATTCAACTCCCTGGCTTCGTTTACAAAACGCACCGGTTCTCCCGTCAGCGCGACTTTACCGTAAATCTCAAACCAATGCGCCTCATGGGCGGGAGCCAGCTCACGCATTAGGCGGCCCTGCGCATTCTGTAATCCTGTTTGCCCTTCAAAGGCCGGATTGCACTCCAGGAAGCGATAATCGATCGGTGTATTGTCGGAGTCAAAAATCACCTCGATTACGCAGAAGCCATCGATCAGCGAGTCGAACAATGTTCGGTACCGCTCTTCAGAATGGCGCAGCGCATCCTCGGCCAGCTTGCGCACACCTATTTCTTTTTCAAGATCGTTATAAGACCGGTGCAATTTCTCAGTCATTACATTAAATGTGTTAGAGAGATCAGCAAACTCGTCATTCCCTTTGACATCGATCCTGTGGCTCAGGTTTCCTTCCCCGATCAATGCAGCTCCAGCGCGCAGTCTCGCTATGCGGTCAATTATAGCTCGGCCCATCGTAGCCGAATTGATAAGAGTCACAACGCCGGCGAGCAGAAAAACGAAAACGATCCCGCCACCCGCCAGTTTAAGTGATGAGACAAGGGCAGCATTGCTTGACTCCTGCAACTTGCCCCCAAAGAGGATCGTTTCGTAAATCCTCATATTCAATTGGCTGATTAGCCTATCTTCAACTTCCCGGGAAAGAGCCTCGGACCTGCCCTTCAGTCCGGCATCTTTCCGGTTTGCGACAACGGCACGGAAGATTTTCCCGATCGATTCATTGCCCTCGATCAATGCAGCGACAGTCTTTTTGTCTTCGGGGTCAGTGAACTGTTCTGATGCCGATTTCAGCAAATTACCGATCTGTAGCTTCTTCGCAGAGACCTGTTCCCGCGCCCGCTCGCTGCCTGTACTCATATAATCGGTCCGAAGAGCAAGTCTCTCAAATGCAGTGGTTATTATTGCATCGGCTGTTCTATTTGCATCTACCGCTCCCAGTACGCGGTGCATTGTCATGAAAAGCACGGCGAGTATTGCAATCGCAGATATCGCAGTAACGACAGCGTTGATCCTCAACCTATGTTTAACCTGCATGGTTCTTCACCTTCACCTCAATATCCTTACCGCTTCAGGTTTTACCGACTTAAGACCATCAAAGTAAATGAAATCAAGATAATTCGGGACTTTCGTTGCCTTCGTCAAGCCACTTTTTATTGCCCATCGCGATTCGTCTTCAAGCGCAAGAATCAGTGACTGGTCCAGTGCTAAGCGAAAGTTGTTTACAGCCCATGTTGCTTCAACAAGTGGGATATCTGTTCGGCTGGCCTCTGCCACGATTTTTTGAGCTTCCTCAGGATTTCGACTGACAAACTCCTCCGCTTTGACCAAGGCCTTCAGCAGTTTGAAGACAGTTGTCGGATTTCTGAGGATGTATTCCTCTCTTGCAACTACGACATAGAACTGCGTATATAGATCTCCGCCATAAAATGTCGCGACTCTGTCACCAAGTTTTTTTTGTATACGGATCAGCATGGGGTTCCATACAGTTATGGCATCAACGTCTCCATTTTCGAGAGCCTTTTGCAGCCCGTCAGGCGGCATCCCCACTACATGGATATCCTTTTTTGATATCCCGTTAGCTATTAGGATTGTGTCCATGAAAAACTCTCCGATGGTACCGAATGTCGTCGCTAATCTCTTCCCCTTCAGGTCTGCGAACCCGAGCACGCCCCTATCCTTCCTTGCTACAATGGCCATATTTTTATAGGAAGTGTCGATAGTGGCAATTATGGCTATTCTATCGCCTTTCATCATCGAAAGCATTACCGGAGTTTCTGCAACAGTTGCAAAATCAGCCTGGCGGTCCAGTACAGCCTGAAGCGCCTGTTTACCTATTTGATGTGTCTGCGGCGTCGCCGCTAATCCCTCCTGCAGGTAATAGCCCTTGGCCATGGCGACGTCAGTCAAAGCAGCGTCCGGCAGGACAGTTGCGGCGATAGCCACCTTTTCAGGCGGATTAGCATGTTGATACTCTGTCCGGTCACACCCTACGACACAGAGTACTATTGTCAGGGCAGCGAGAGCAATCAAAATCCGGATCAAGATGGCATAAAGCCTCATAGCTACTCCTTCACAAAATCAAGCTTATATCGCGAAACCGTAATGGACAAGCCAGTTATCGACACACAGCACTGCTATTACGGACACAAGCAGCGGAATGCGTAACAACGCCAGCAGAACCCACCGACCCGGCATGTTTAGCTGTATCTCGTGTTGTGAGGTGGAATTCAAGGCTGCTCCTCTTCGAAATCGGTATGATAACTCGGAGGCTCTCCCGCTCTCGCGCGAAGTTCGTTTACTTCTTTTTTTAATTCTATCATGCGCAGCTCTCGTCCCACCGCTGCGCGGTTGAAACGGGTCAACTCTTCGTTGCTCCGGCGCAGCGCCTCCTCGGCACGTTTTTGTTCGGTGATATCATGTGCGATCTTAGATGAGCCGATAATCCTTCCGCTTGAATCTTTGATGGGTGAAAATGTCAGTGATACCGGGATAATCGTCCCGTCTTTCCGCATGCGAACTGATTCGAAATCCTCGATATGCTCTCCCTTCTTAATCCGTATCAGAATTCCCGGGACCTCATCAGTATGCTCCGGCGGCATCAGAATGGAAACAGGCTTGCCTATTACTTCCTCTGCCTTGTACCCGAAAATATTCTCAGCTCCCACATTCCACGTCTGGATAATACCGTTCAAGTCCTTTCCAATGATCGCATCCTCTGCGCTCTCAACAATTGCAGCCAAGCGACCTTGAACTTCTTCCGCTTGCTTGCGTTCGGTAATGACGTCGAATACTGCCATAAAATGTTCTTTTTGTGGACTGTAAACCGATATTGAGAACCACATTTTCATAGCCTCAACATATATCTCTGCCCTCTCGGGATTGCCGGACAATGCAACTCTTCCGTAAAGTTCGAAAAGAACCGGATCAGCCTCGCGTATGCCCGGTATGACTTCGGTCACTTTCTTGCCGACAACATTTTTCAATCCCGTCAATGCGGTGAAGGCATCATTGACGGCAAGGTAAATAAAGTCCTGCGGCCGATCCTGATCAAATATCATTTTGCAATAGGCGAAGCCGTTAAGCATGTTGTCAAACAACGAGCGATAAAGTTCTTCGCTCTTCCGCAGTTCTTCGTCAGATCGGAACTTCGCCATGGCGACGGCCATATAGTCCGCTAATCTTTCCATAAGGGCCACTGATTCAGGTGTGAAGCGCCCTGCCCGCTTGTCGTTCAACTGCAACAAGCCCAGCCGCTTATCCCCAAGAGTCAATCCAATAAGAGCTACCGATTCATACCCTTCGCCATTGCAGCGGTTGCGGGCGCGGCCCTGCCTGTCTTTCTCAGTGGTGCTGGCCAGCAGCTCCGTCGTGTTGTTGCTCCAGAAATTCCCACGCTTGGTAAAGAACGGTTTTGAGGGATCGAAGCGGCCGCATATCACATTGCCGCACATACAATCCAGGACTGGGTTACCAGCGCTGTCGAGGATGGGCCGCCCGTCCTTGTCGCAGGTGCAAAGCCTGTTCTCAAGTAGAACGAACTCCTTGGGGAACCCTCTGGTTTCATAATAGGGATAGTCATGTCCATCATGAAGCCTGATGCCTACGGCCTCGCAGCCTGATTTCCGTTGAAAGTATTCAGTGGCTGCATGGACTAAATCCACGGTATTACGGCTCTCGTTTACTAAACGCAGGAAATCTACCACGACCTCGCGTTCCCACTCTACCCTCTTCCTTTCTGTGATGTCGCGGGCGACATGCACTGCACCCGTGAGCAGGCCATGTTCGTCGAATATGGGCGTAGTGCTTACGATGAAATCTCCGCCGAGGCGCGGCTCGTTGACTTCGGCAATATGTTCGCTACCGTCTGAACATGTCAGGGCATGCGGACAAAAAACGGGAGATTCCGAAGTCCCGTGGACGGCGTCATAGCATTTTACACCTATGCATTTTTCAGGAGGCAGTCCCAGCCGATCGGCCATCGCCTTGTTCACGCGGATGATCGTGTGGTTACAATCCAGGATAGCAATCAGGTCTGGCACGGTGTCGAATGTCCGCTCCCACTCTTCTTTGGCCCGGATTATTTCTTTCTCGGCTTTCTTGCTCTCGGTAATGTCAAAGACATAGATGCGCACGACATTAAACTGAGGTGATATATAAATAGTCTCGCCGAAGTATCTGTCCTTTATTATTAATTCCCGATATTGGCTTGATTCATTTTCCCCATCCCATTTGACCACGATATCGTCGAAGTCTTCGGGCAGGAACGCATCGGCATTTGCAGTGTCCATTGCGAGCCTTTCAAGGAATCTACGGGTTGCCGGATTTGAGAAAATTACTTTACCAGATAGGTCCACTTCGATGACAGGGTCCGGGTTCAGCTGCGGGAAAGAGGCAAGATGCCTTGTCTGCCGCTCCGCCCGTCTGAGATCAGTAATATCGGAGTAAGTGACAACCACTCCCTCGATGCGGCTGTCCGAGGTGCGGTATGGAAGCGCTGTGCGGACATACCAGATCCCATTGAGACTGATCTCGTTCTTGATCGGGACCAGATTGGTTAGGACAGTCTCGGCATCCTGAATCAGGTAGGGTCCCAGGAGTTCCTGCGACATATCGATAATCGGCCTTCCTATATCCGCAGGGATCAGCTTGATGATTTTAGTCATCGCAGGGGTGAAACGCCTCACCTTCAAGCTATGGTCCAGGAAGATAGTCGGGATATTGGTGCTCGACAGGAAGTTATTAAGGTCGTTGTTCGTCTCTTCTTGTTCCTCGATCTTGGTCTGGAACTGGCCATTGACCGTTATAAGCTCTTCGTTAAGGGACTGAAGCTCTTCCCTGGAGGTTTCAAGCTCTTCATTGGCCGCCTGCAGTTCCTCGTTGGAGGATTGAAGCTCCTCATTAAGGCCCTTGAGTTGCTCTATATGGTTCTGAAGTTCGTCGCGCGTTGCTGAAAGCTCGCTTTCGAGCTGGCGAATAGCCGTCTCTTCGACAAGTGAGTTTTCGAGAGAAAGAGATTCGTCCTCTTCGGAAAGGCCGTTTTTCTCGCGGAATACGATAATAAAGATGTCATCTTTTAATTGCGAGATACGGACTACAGCCTGCCTCTTCCGCTTATCGTCCCCCGTGATCACGGTACGGATCGAAACAGGCTTGTGCTCATGGACCGTCCTGTAAAGAGAGCCCCTGATCCTGCTTCTCAGGTTCTCCGGCAGCAAAGCAAACAGGTTCTTAGTCGGCGCCCCCCGCGGTTGGCGCAGGAACCTGTTCGTCTGCCCGTTATGGTAGATAATATCATAGTTGTGATCTATTGCGACCGCAGCAGGAGAATATTCCTCCAGAAGGGCCTCCTGGATGAACTGGTTGAGAGATTGACGGTCTTCAACGGCCGATGCCAGCACCTGTGGTTGTGGCAAAGTGCGTTCGGATGCAAAGGGCACCGAGAGAGCCAGCCTAGCGATAGGCTGACCAGCCATCTTCTGATAGAGCCTGCATTTTTTGTGTGAAATGGACTTGAAAAGATTGTTCTTCCTGCCAGGAGACTCGGCATTGCCGAGGAAGAGATATCCCCCGTTCCTGAGGGCATAATGAAAAAGGGAGATGCATTTCTCCTGTGCATCGGGTTCCAGGTATATCAGGAGATTGCGGCATATTACGAGGTCAAGGCGCGAAAAAGGAGGATCGGTAAGAATGTCCTGCTTAGCGAAGACTACATGCTGCCTCATCTCTTTGTTGATGGCAACTGAAAGTCCGTCTTCAGAATAAGTGAAGAATTTCTGCATAAATTCCGGCGGCACGTCGGCTGAAATGCTCTCGGGATATGTACCCTCCCTGGCCTTCTCCAGCGCCCTGTCGTTGACGTCCGTGGCAAAGACCTGTATCTCCCTCTTTTTGCCTGCGAGGTCCAGTTCATGCTGAAGCTGAATGGCTATGGAATATGCCTCTTCTCCCGTGGCACAGGCAGGCGTCCAGACCCGGATCGGGGAATCGTCTTCCATCGCTGCCAACTTCCTGGTCACTTCCAGATGCAGTGCCTTCCACGCCAGACGATCGCGGAAAAAGGAGGTTACGCCTATCATGATGTCGGATGCGAGCGCGGCTGCCTCGGTGACTTTACTTGAAAGCAGATCCAGGTATTCATTTACAGATGACAGCCCATGGAGATAAAGCCGCCGCCTGATCCTCCGTCCGACGACGCTCTTCTTGTAATGATGAAAGCGGTATCCGGTCTTCTCAAAGATTAGTCTGTAGAAAGGCTCCAGCTGCACAGGCGAGGCGAGGCTGCTGGGCACCGACGCGGCAATCCCCGAGACTACGAATTCCAGTATTTCCTTTGCAATATCCGCAGGAGGAAGCACTCCGTCCACCTGTCCGGTGTTGATTGCGGCGAGGGGCATGCTCGAGAATTCAGCCGTTTCAGGGTCTTGCACAAAGCAAGTCCCTCCGGCGGTCCTGACCGCCTGCGTCCCGCGAGCTCCGTCAGTTCCGGCGCCCGAGAATATGACTGCAATGGCCCGTTCAGCGGCATCCTCCGCCAGAGAAACGAGGAATTCATCAATGGGAAGATGTATATGCCCATCAGGAAGGGATTCGACATGGAAAATACCCTTGCGGACTCTTACCTCTATAGCAGGCGGGCAGACATAGATACTTCCAGGCAGTATTACCAGCCCGTCCGACAGTTCGTAGATGTCAAGGTCCGGCCGGGATGAACGGAGGATCCCGGGCATAAGGCTTGCATGCTTCGGAGAGAGATGCTGAATAAAGACGATCGCAAAGCCGAATTCCGTCGGAAGCGCAGCCAAGAAGCACTCGAATGAGTTAAGACCGCCTGCAGAAGCTCCTATGCCGACAATATAGAACGGTGTATCAGGTCTTTCGTCTTCCGCGGCCCGATGAGGTCCCATGCAACCTCCGATAAATAGTTTGTATTGCTTAAACCTTTTTGAAAAACTCCCTGACTTCCTCCATCTTGCCGCAGGTGTAATCGCCCTCCGGGCACTTTCCCTTCAGGCAGCCCGGCCCTGCATTTCTGAATATCGAGGGTGCAGTTGCGCTCACAAGTCTGAGCATATTGATGGCCATTGAGCGGATCTCCCATTGTGCCCTGTTGCAGCACCTCTGTTTGAAGAAATGGAGAAGCTCACGCGCGTTCATAGTGATGATGATCTTAGTTTCACATGCATTGGGGAGGATGAATCGCGCGTCTTGGTTGGCCTCTTCGCCTTTCAGACCTTTTTCGTTCAATTTACTGACAATATGACTGTACGCCTCCTGCGCCTTATTAATGAAATCCTCGAAATAGCTGGCCAACTCTCGGTCTTTCTTGATAGACGGAGGAATGACAAAATCGAAGCCGGCCTCTTCACTCACATACCTTTGACTCTGCTGTGAATACGATGCGAGCCGGTGTCTGACCAGCTGATGCGAGCATGCCCTGGAGATGCCTTCGACTGCGAACGTGAAAGATGCGTGCTCGATCGGCGACATATGGCCGATTGCCATCAGCTTTTCGACGAATTTCTTCTGGTCTTTCGCTGCAGTCTTTTCTTTTAAGGATTCGATATCCGACGGGCTGTAGCAAAGCTTCGCAGCCATCGCCACTACGGCTTCCGGATTAGGAGTATGCTCAAGTAAAATGACCTTCAGTCTCGATTCCATGGTATATTGCCCTTACGCCGTCTTCTCATTCCGAATAATGTCCGACTTGCTCGCACAGATGATCGACGCGGCATCGTCGAAGATATAAATCTTTTCGATGCCTTCAGGGAGATTGGTCTTGAGATCCAGCAACAGGGAATGAATGCGAGGGTCGCAGTCCCCGCTCAACTGCATGTAGATGACCCCTGCATAACATTTATGGACCAGTTCCTTTTCGAGCAAGGCCCTGAGACATTCCGCGCCTTTGCCCGACAAGGACGAAGATATCTTAGCTATAGAGGATATTGTGTCATAATTGCTCATCCCTATAAGTAAATACGGCTGTTTTCCATATTTAACAAGGTAATATGACCTTTCCTCTGGCGGTAAGGCCCACACGCCTTTATTGTAAGGACCGTTAATCTTATCTGCTTCGAGCAGCTTCCTGCCTTCATCATCGAATGAAATCATAAAGCCCCGGAATGCATCTCCACCGGATTTCTTCAGGTCCTTCATAAGCCTGTCGGCCTGTTTCTGCGACAGTATTTCTACAATCAAATCATCCCGCTTCCCCATATGTACATAATATCATAAACAATTACGGGGATTACACTTACTGGGACTTCACAACTTTCACTTCCGAGTGCCGGTCTGTGACGCCTGTCACGAAATAGCATCCGGCCATGTGGTAGAGTTTAATTGAGGAAATCTCGACCCCCGCAGCAAGGAGAAAACCATGATCCAATCATCTCCACGAATAATCAGATTATTACAAAACAGCAAACCAGTTACACTGCCGGTCCTCTATATATTATTTGCATTGCTTTTCTTCTATTCTTCCGTGGGGGTATTTATCGACAATGCAATGACTAATTACGGATATAGCACATCGGGGAACGACATCTATCCGATTATGCAAAATTCCGACTACTACAATGTACCGGCTCACATGATCTCTTACGACGCTAAGCCTTACCCATATGAGGCACTCGGCACCGGCACATATGTTATCAATAATCCTGTGGACCTTGTTCAGAAGACATGTGCGGACAACAAAAAAGCCGAGTCGATTGCATCATCAGCAGTAAAAGATTGGGACAGGTCAAGTCTCGCCGGCAACCTAGTTGCCTTCATGCTAACTTGGGGGGATGACGACATGCACATCAACTGGAGCCCCCTGTCATCCTTTTTCGAGCCAAGATTCATTTCCCTAATGACCGATTTCAGCTCTGCCCTTGCGAGAATCGTACCTAAGCCCCCACTTACTATAGCGGCTACATGGGGGATCCTCACCGTTCGTCCCGCCGCCACACTTTTGGATACGCAGCAAAATCGCAACCCGGTGACAACCTATGAGATATCCGCCCCTTTGCCGGGCCCGGTGATCTGCCGCGATGCTTCCTCATTGTGATTGATATCACAAATGCATCTCTCCTATAAGTTGCATAATAGAATTATCGCCTGTTTTGGCGGAAAACAGCGGTCGATTCAGTGAAAAGGAGACAGATGCATAAGATTCTCGAATTCTCGATTAAGATCCCGCTATTATTGCTGCTCGTAATGTTGATTGCACCAGCCGGATTGCAGGCAGCGGATTATAAAGATACCTCGATGGTGAAAGTGCCGATACTCCTTTACCATCGTTTCGGGCCTGTTGCCGCGGACGGCATGACTACGACCACACCGGTCTTCCAGTCTCATCTCGAGTACCTTAAGGTTAACGGCTACAAAGTTATCCCGCTGAGACAGCTAGTCGATTACTATCTTCACAAGGGTCCGCCTCCTCCGCCCAAATCTGTTGTAATTACGGTCGATGACGGCCATAAGACGGTTTATACGGACATGCTCCCGCTAGTAATGAAATACCGCATACCGGTGACTCTCTTCATTTATCCTTCCGCGATATCTCATGCGTCGTATGCCATGACATGGGACCAACTGAGGGAATTGCAGAAGACCGGCATGTTCGAAATGCAAGGACATACATACTGGCATCCCAACTTCAAGCAGGAGCGCAAAAAGTCGAGCACATTGGAATATGAAAAAACCGTCGACATGCAACTCAATAAATCGAAAACGAAACTAGAGAAGGAACTCGGAACGAAGATCGATATGCTTGCTTGGCCATACGGGATCTATGACGACTTTCTCATCTCAAAGGCAAATCAGGCCGGCTATATCGCTACTTTGACCCTCGAAGCTCATGGCGCAAACAAGTCAGACAGCGTGATGAAACTCCCGCGCTATTTATTAACCAATGCAAACAAAGGCAAGGCATTTGAATGGATACTGACAAATTAGTTGTTCAAAAAAACAAAAAAAAACGCTATGTAATTGCAACACTAACTACGGTCGTGGCTGCAGCCTCCCTGATAGCTGTATGCATGCACGTGGATTCCGGAGATGCCAAGGTCGCCTATGCCAGTGTCATATCGGGCGGCAAGGTTGTTGATGCCTCGACAAACAAGCCTTTGGCAGGGGCCATCGTCACGTTCGACACCAACGAAACAGTGCAGACTGATGAAAATGGTCTCTTTCAGATCAAGCCTGCGATAAAGAAGGTTGCAGCGCGGGCGTATGGATATACGAGGGCCGAGGTTGAACTAGCCTCGCAGCAGGGAAAGTCGTCTGTCGAAATAAAGCTGAGACCATTCCTGCCCGAGGCCCTGTACTTAACAGTTTACGGCATCGGAGACCGCAAAATACGCACAGCCGCTTTAAAGCTTGTCGACGAGACCGAAATAAATTCGCTTGTAATAGATGTAAAAGGCGACAAGGGCATTATCCCTTATAAAAGCTCGATCCCTCTGGCCTCGGAGATCGGCGCCCAGAAGGTCATAACCGTCAAAGATATGAAAGGCCTAGTGCAAAGCCTCAAGGACAGGGGCATTTATACCATAGCAAGGGTGGTCGTCTTCAAAGACAGCCTTCTTGGACAGGCCCGGCCCGACCTCGCGATTAAGACTGCGGACGGCAAGATATGGCACGACAGGGAAAATCTGGTCTGGATGGACCCTTCCCGAAAAGAAGCCCAGGACTATGCTATTAGCGTCGCGATAGAGGCAGCACAGAATGGCTTTGACGAGGTCCAGTTCGACTACGTCAGGTTCCCCGACCATAAGGGACTCGTTTTCGGCATTGCCAATACCGAAGAAAACAGGATCAAAACAATTTCCGGATTTCTCGGCGAGGCACGAAAACAGCTGATGCCATACAACGTATTTATATCGGCCGATATTTTCGGCTACGTCGCATGGAACCTCGATGACACTCAAATAGGCCAGAAAATCGACCGATTGGCGCCTGCCGTAGATTATATATCTCTTATGCTTTACCCATCTGGATTTCAGTGGGGGATACCCGGATATCGGAATCCGGTTGCGAACTCAAACCGCATAGTATACCTGACACTTAAAAAGGCTCATGAACGGACGAATCTGCCGACTATACGTTTCAGACCCTGGCTGCAGGCATTCAAGGACTACGCCTTTGACAGGAGACACTTCACAGGCGTTGAGATCAGGGACCAGATTAAGGCAACCGAGGAGTTCGGGTCGAATGGCTGCATGCTGTGGAATCCAAGAAATGCATATACGTCCGATGGACTGAAAAAGAAGACTGCATCAAAGAGCGCCGATATCAGCTAAAACCGGGGAATCAATTAAGGAAAGCCAGCCTGAGGCTAATTGTCGCTCGCGCGACAATTAGCCGTTGTGAAGCAGTGGTAGAACTGATCGAGAAATCAATATTCTGTGTTTCTGTGTTTACATTGCCCTGCCCCTTGCGCGGTCGTGAGAACCCAGGAAACCGCGCTTCAATACAGACACCTCAGGCTGGCCGTGCTCTGTTTATGAATTCGATCAGTTAGCTTTTTCAATCCCCCGCATGGTAATTTAGTTTTAAATATTGTTCCCCTGGAGCGATACTATGCCAACTGAAATCAAACGATCCGTATGCCCATACGACTGTCCCGACGCCTGCAGTCTGCTGATTTATGTCGAGAACGGTTCAGTAAAGAAAGTTGCGGGAGATCCGGACCATCCCTTCACACGCGGCACTCTTTGCCCCAAGATGATTCACTACGAAAGGACCGTCCATTCTCCCTCTCGGATTACACGGCCATTGATCAGGACTGGTTCCAAGGGAAAAGGCGAGTTCCGTCCTGCTTCATGGAATGACGCCATCGAATATATCACCGGACGTTGGAAGGATATCATTGCACGATACGGCGCAGAAGCCATCTTACCCTGTTCGTATGCCGGAACCATGGGTCTTGTGCAGCGCAATTGCGGCCATGCCTTCTTTCACCGCCTTGGGGCCTCACGGCTGGAACGCACTATATGCTCTCCAGCCAAAGACGCCGGATGGAAGATAGTCATGGGTGAGACACCGGGACTGCATCACGACGAAGTCATACACAGCGATCTTGTCATCCTATGGGGGATCAACGCGGCCGCCACGAGCATTCATACGCTGCGCGGAGTACACGAGGCCAAGAAGAGTGGCGCCGATGTCTGGCTAATAGACACCTACGAAACCCATACCGCCAGGTCGGCCGATAGGGTCTTCGTTACCCGTCCCGGCAGCGACGGAGCGTTGGCATTGGGAATGATGCATGTGCTGGTCAGGGACAAGCTGACAGACGAAACTTTCATTGCAAAATATGTACAAGGATATGCGGAACTCCTCGACACGATTCTTCCTGAATATACGCCCGCAGCTGTCAGCCACATCACAGGCTTACCGGCAGCGACCATAGAGGAGATGGCTCGCGCGTACGGCCGCGCGAAGGCCCCCTTTATCCGGCTGGGTAGCGGTCTGTCCCGTTATGCCAACGGCGCCATGACGGTCCGCACTATTACCTGTCTGCCTGCATTGACAGGATCATGGGGCAGGCCCGGTGGCGGACTTTTGGCTGGCGTTTCGACAGGCTCGGCAGTCGACACCTCGCTCATAACACGGGAGGATTTCATATCGAAACCGACCCGGCAGGTCAACATCAATAAACTGGGACATGCCCTCACCGAACTGGATGCTCCCTTTGCTAAGGGGTTCTATGTTTACCACTGCAACCCGGCCGGGGTAGTGCCTGATCAAAATAAAGTTCTGCAAGGCCTGAAGCGCGAGGACCTTTTCACTGTCGTTCATGAGCGTTTCCTGACCGATACGGCCCTGTACGCTGATGTCGTCCTGCCCGCCACATCTTCACTCGAGCATAGCGATATATATCGCTCTTACGGTCACTACTGCGTGCAGCGGGCATTCCCTGCTATAGAACCTGTAGGCGAAGCCAAGTCGAACTGGGATACCTTCTGCCTTCTGGCGTCGGCCATGGGATTTACCGAGTCTCATTTTCAGCGGACCGCAGATGGTCTTATCGACGAGTTGTTGGCCAAGCCTTCGAGTTGGTTGGCGAAGATAGACATCTCAAAATTGAAGACAGGTATTCCGGTTGAACTGCCGCTACCGCCCGATTATAAAACGGACTTCAAGACTCCGTCGGGCAGGATAGAGATACTCAACCTATCTGATAGCGAGCCTCTTCCGCGTTATATTGAACCTTATGGAGATGATGCTCCCTACTGGCTGATGACGGCTCCCACGCCAGTGATGCTGAATTCTTCGTTTAACGAGCGCAACGACCTTCTTTCAAAAGAGAGAATGACGCTGAAGATGAATCCGGGTGATGCGGCCACCGAGGGATTTTATGATGGTCAAAGAGTGATAGCCTTCAACGTACGCGGGGAAACAACATTTTATCTTGCGGTCACACAGCGGGTGCCAGCAGGAGTCGTTGTTGCGGAAGGAGTGTGGTGGCTGCAAAAAGCCCCGGGGCCACGCACGGTTAACGCTCTTACCTCACAACGTCTTACAGACCGCGGCGCAGGCAGCACGTTTTATGACACAAAGGTAAATGTGCGGGCGGAATAAATCTGAACAGGCTTACTTTCCGTCCTTCTCCCGTATCGCAACTCTGCGGATCTTGCCGCTGATCGTCTTGGGCAGTTCGCTTACGAACTCGATTATCCTCGGGTATTTATAAGGCGCCGTGACTTTCTTCACGTGGGCCTGCAGCTCATGCGCCAGTTCTTCCCCTGCAATGTACCCCTTGGCTAAAACAATCGACGCCTTGACTACCTGCCCACGTAACGGATCCGGAACAGGTGTGATAGCGCATTCGACCACTGCGGGATGCTCGATAAGGGCGCTTTCGACCTCGAAGGGGCCGATGCGATAGCCAGAACTTTTTATAAGATCGTCCGCCCTTCCAACGAACCAGTAATACCCATCCTCATCGCGCCAAGCCATATCTCCGGTGTAATATATGTCGTCATGCCATACGGCCGTGGTCAGCTCTGCATCGCGATAGTATCCGCCGAACATTCCTACAGGCATCCTTTTGCCTGTGCGGACAACGATTTGTCCCTCTTCGCCGACATCGCAGGCCTTTCCGTTATCATTTAACAAGTCGATATCGTACCAGGGAGAGGGCATGCCCATAGAGCCCGGTTTAGGCTCCAACCACAGGAAGGTGCCTATTGCAACGGTCGACTCTGTCTGACCGTAACCTTCCATCAGTCTGATTCCGGTAGCTTTGAGAAACTGGGCATAGACTTCGGGATTCAGCGGTTCGCCGGCAATGGCGCAATATTTGAGTTGATCGAAGCGATATTTCGAGAGGTCTTCCTTGATAAGGAAACGGTAAACCGTAGGCGGAGCACAAAATGAAGTGATTCCGTACTTGACTAATACATCCAGGAGTTTCCTGGGTTCGAACCTTTCATAGTCATAGACAAAAACGGCACAGCCCGCGATCCATTGCCCGTATATTTTACCCCAGACGGCCTTGGCCCATCCGGTATCTGCTACTGTAAGGTGCAAGCCGTCTTCCTGTACATTCTGCCAATATTTGGCCGTAAGTATATGGCCGAGGGGATAGGTGAAGTCGTGCTGCACCATCTTGGGCATGCCCGTCGTCCCGGACGTAAAATAGAGGAGCATGATATCCCTGTTACAAGTGGCCGAATCACCTGACGGTCTAGGGAAAAACTCAGGCGCTCGCTCGATCTCTGCGTTGAAATCCAACCAGCCGACGCGGCTGCCCCCAACAAGTATCTTCAAAGCGAGTGACGGTGATTGCGCCTCTGATTCCTCAATATGTTTTATAACGATCTCGTCCGAAACGCTGACGATCATCTTGATGTCCGCCGCATCGTTCCGGTATACAATGTCCTTGGCGGTAAGTAGGTGCGTAGCGGGGATCACGATAGCGCCGATTTTGTGTAGGGCAAGGATGCAGAACCAGAACTCGAAGCGCCTCTTTAGTATCAGCATCACAGGGTCGCCCTTGCGTATGCCCAGTGATGAGAAAAAGTTCGCCGTCTTGTCGCTGAAATGCTTTAGCTGGCCGAAGGTGAAAACCTTTTTTTCTTCCTTGTCATCACACCAGACAAGCGCTATCTTGTCAGGATTAGCGGCCGCCGCTTCGTCGACGACATCGTAGCCGAAATTGAAATTCTCGGGTACGATGATCCGAAAATTCTCTATGAAGTCTTCATAGGAGCTGAAATCTACCCTAGAAACAAATCGATTAAGCATCGGCCGCCTTTCATAGTATGATCGCCAGAACCCTGGCCGGCTTTCCGGTGAGCGCCTTCATCCCATGTTCGAGCCCTGAGTCGAAGAATAGGGAATCCCCTTCATTCAGAACAAGCTCGTGCTTGCCAACAATGACTTTGACAGTGCCTTCGATCACATAATTGAATTCCTGGCCGGGATGGGCATTCATGGGGACCAAGGCTTCATCGGACTCGGTATTGACGGTAACTAGAAATGGTTCGGCTTTTTTATGCAGGAAATTATATGCAAGACTCTGATATCCATATTGCCTTCTGCGCTCTACGCTCATGCCCTTGCCCTTGCGCACCAGGCAATAGGCATGAAGCCTGGGTGCTTCGCCCATCAATATTTCATTCAGGTCCACGCTAAACTTCCTAGCGATTTCGAGCAGGATGCCGACTGGTATGTCTTCTGTGCCGCTCTCGTACAATCGATACGTATCAGGCGAAATACCGAATTCATCCGCCAGATTTTGAACAGGCAGACCGGCAATCTCTCTCAGCTCCTTAATCCTCAATCCGATTTGATGAAGTTGTTCCGACATTTCGGGAATTTATCATTAATAGTCTTAAAAAAGCAATCTTCTGTTCTATGTTTGGGGCTTGCCGACCCTGCCAAGAACGTCAGCTATAGAATCGACCATAAGCTGCACGGCTTTTTCTCCTTTTTCTCGAGAGGCCTTTCCAGGATTCCCCCAGACCCCTCCTTTCCAATATTTTGTGTAGTCCTTAAATATAAAAGGCTTTGGGATTTGAGGAAATTCCTCCGCCGCCCTACCCTTCACAAGTTCAGGCGCAAGGTAAAGCATGATCGACGTCTCGATCTCTCCCGCATGAGAATCATTGGGTGTTTCGGCCAAGGCTGCGAGGTCCTTCCATAGGAGGTCGTAGGGAGAAAATACCGCTATCCTGGCGTCTTTCAGACTGCATATCAGAATCTCCGCGGTCTCCTTCAGTGCCGACATATGCAGGCTGCCTCCATGCCCCGAGATAAGCAAGAGGTTCCTCAATCCCTTTCGATACGCGTCCTGGATAAGATCGTGGGCAAGTCGTCTAAGCGTCTCCGGCGTGATACCGATCGTGCCCGGATGGCCGCCGGTAGTTGTACATACTCCATAGTAGACCAACGGCGCCAGAAAAAACTTCCTTTTGCCTGAAACTTTCTTAAGGACTTCCCTGATGATGAGGGCATCGGTATTTAGGGGCAGATGCCTGCCATGTTCCTCGATAGTGCCGAAAGGAAAGACGATGGTTTTCGTCTGTTTCAGATAGCGTTTGTAATCAGCCATAGTAATATTTTCGAGCTCGATCATGTTATCACTCCTCCCGGTTTTCTTCATTTTACAGGGAAAGAAAGGCAAATTGAAACATAAACGATAACCTTCCCGCAAAATTTGCTATAATTTATGAAAGTCCACCGGGGAATGATCAATGTCTACTTTGGTCCGCATACTGGAGCGCATCGAAAAGAAGAAGGCTGATTATCAGCACTATAACTTTTCTGAGAGGGAGAATGATGCGCTAAAGACTTTTTTCGACCTTGCACAGGAGTTTGACTCGCTCGATGATTTTTATCTGCTGTCTGTGGCCATCCCTAAGGGCCTTTACGGCCTGGATGCCAGGCTCTATATCATCAGCCCCAAAACGAACGACCTATCGCTGGTCGCGACCACTGTTGAAAACGATGCTCCGCTTCAGACTCCAGCGCCACCGCATGTAAAAACGGAAGACAACCCTTACATTACCGGAGACAATGTGCTTGTGCTGAGCATCCGGGGCAAAAGGTCCCATGTTGACCAGCTGCCTTTCAAGATGAATGGCAACATCATGGGAGTGCTGGAGATATTCCCCTTCAGCAATCGGACAGTCAGCGAGGAATTTTTCTTCGAGAAATACGCCAACAGGATAGGATATAACGTCCATAACCGTTTTATAGCTCAAAAAAACATCGAACATCTACGTTTCATCAAATCTCTTGTTGCTGATATAGAGCACAATATCATCGTGCCCAATATCATTTACAGGCTTTATCTCAGGAACATTAAAAACAAGATCAACAAGTATATGGTCATCGAGCAGTTGTTTAAGGATTGCCTGAAAGAGGACAGATGCGATTCCGTATACCTGGCGAGCATACTCTCTGAAATCATTGATAACAACAGGAGCCTTGTCGGTGAATACGACAACATCGAGAAGCATTACCGAAACATGAGCCTCTTCCTCGAGACCCTGCTCAGGCGAAGCCATTTTGACCAGGGGAGACTAACGCTACGGACGAAGCCCTGCAATATCAATATGGAAATAGTAAAGCCTCAACTTGAGCGCTATATCGAGCGTTTCCATGAGATGGGCATAATGATCGATGACCGTATCAGCGGTATCCCAGACGAAGACGTTATCAGCGTGGTGGACGTTGGGCTCATGTCACAGGTATATGCCAACCTTTTCTCGAACGCCATGAAATATACACAGGAAGTCATCGCCGACAGCGGCGGATTGGAGAAACACATGTCGTACGGCAGGCAGCTGATTACAGACTACTTCGGAGAAGGAAATGACGGCATCAAATATAACGTCTTCACCACGGGTCCGCACATACCGCCCGAAGAAAGGGAAAAGATATTTGAAGATGAATATCGCGGTTCAAACACGCACCTGAAGCCCGGTACCGGACACGGACTATCTTTTTTCAAAAACGTTATCGAGATTCACGGCGGCGTAGTCGGTTACGAGGCGACCCACAACGGGAACAACTTCTATTTCATCCTGCCAAAAACGAAAAAATAACAGCTTCAGATAGCACCTGTCTTCTATTCATGGTCTCTATGTGCGAGAGCATCAAGTGCGGATTCAAGTCTCGCCGATTCCTCGACGATTATGCGAACGTATTGCCATTCATTTGAAGCAGGATCAAGCGTTCTTTCGAGCTTTCTTGCAAACCCGCCTATGGTCACGAGGGGGTTCCTGATTTCATGAGCAACCGCCTGAAGGGCTTTCCTGGCGGCACTATCCTGGGCGCCAAGACCCGCAAAGGTCGGCAGCACAAAGCGTGAATCAGCTTCATTCACCTGGATTATCTTTTCCGAGATTGCGCTCAGCGCCTTGTTTGCCTTTTCGACAAGTTCAAGGATATCTTGCTGCCTAGTCATCTCGACCTTCAGGCTTTCGGCAATCTCCTGGACCTCGTCGAAAACGGATATGAGAATATCGGCCAGGATGTCGCGGTCGAGATGGTAAGTCAATTCCGCCATGCTGAATGCGGATTGCCAGTCCATGGATTTTTCACAGATCAGTTCCGAAAATTCCCGTGACATATCGCAGACAAGGGCAAGTTCCGATATGTTCGGAGTCTCCGGTCCGACATAATAATATTTCTGGCAGTCGATGATCTCGCGCGGGAAATTCCAGTATTTGAAGGCCGCTTCTCCAACCTGCCGATGGGTCATGCCGTACCGCTCCTTTTCCCACTGAAGAAGCGCCTTAAGCGGATGCTGACGTATACTTTCGACCTCGGCCTTCCCCTTTATGAAAATGTCATAGAAGACCAGGAGACCTATTTCGATAACCAGTCCGGCTACAAAAGCCTCATCGGGTTTGCCCGTCCTGAGCCGCTGTGCCAGCGCTTTAGCAATCAATGCCTGGTAAAGGGAAGATTTCCAAAACAATTCGTAATCGAGCGGCCCGACACGGTGCATTGGAAAGGTGTCTTTCAACGAAAGCGACAGAGCCAAAACGCGAAGCCGGTTGAATCCCACCATCCGGATGGCCTGGTCTATTGTAGCTATAGGTCCTCCGGCGCGAAAAAAAGCACTGTTCGCCATCCTCAGAAGGCGTATGGTAAGGGAGGCGTCCTCCGCGATCACTTCTGAAAGATCAGTGACCGAGATATTCTCCTCGGATGCCAGCTTGACCAGTCTCATCGCAACGGGCGACAGGGCCGGAAGCGAGTATCCGTCAGCTATCCTTTCGAGTATCTTGGCCTCGGGATCTTCCATAAGTGAAAAGTAACAGAAATGTTCTGTTCTGTCAATCGTGATGTGGTGTAAAGACAGCTTTATAGAGCAGCAATATTATCCCTAAGGACAGGGCAGAGTCAGCGACATTAAAAGCCGGCCAGTGGTGAGTTCCGACAAATACATCTAGGAAATCGATTACGTATCCGCGCAAAAACCGATCGAGCAGGTTTCCTGCCGCTCCCCCAAGCAGAAGGGAATAAGAGATCCTGTTGCCCGCATCCTTCATGATCATTATGGACAATGCAATAACGGCTGAAGTCGAAACTATAACGAAGAAAAGGCTGCCGAATGACTTGAACATTCCGAAAGCAGAGCCTGTATTTTCTGCATAGACAATGTTGAAGAAGGACGTAACAGGGATTACATCGGAAGGTCCTATATGGGCTTTGATATAGTATTTCGTAATCTGGTCGAATGCCAATACAATGAGTGCCAAGGCGAAAAAAGGTATCGGCGATTTTCTCATTTAAGCGCCGCTTGACACCTTTCGCAGATGCCCGGATGATCGCTGAATGTGCCGACAAATGCGCTCCGGTTCCAGCAGCGTTCGCACTTTTCTCCGGGGGCCTTGCCGACATTGATGAAAAGTCCATCGATTTCCGGGCTTTCGTAGGCTTCAGTCATGGGCTGGCCGGACTTTTGGATGCTGACCTTCGACACTATGAAAAGTGCCGGCAGAAATGCTTCATACCCTTTGAGGAGCGCAAAATCCTCTTCGGACAGATACAAAGAAAGATCTGCTTCAAGAGCATTGCCGAGGAATTTGTCTCTTCTCTTTATTTCGAGGGCTTTGTTCGCTTCGTCCCTTATGGATATAAGTCTTGCCCATTTCTTTTCAAGTTCGAGGTCTATGCACTTGTCATCGGCTACAGGAAACCCTGCAAGAAAGATGCTTAGAGCATCATACTGAGCCCCTGCTTCTGACCTCTGGGTCCCGGCTCCTTCCCGATATTGGGGAACGTATTTCCAAATCTCCTCAGCGGTAAAGGAGAGTATCGGGGCGATAAGCCGTGTCATATCGGAAACTATCCGGTACAGAACCCACTGTGCAGCACGTCTCTCGATAGAATCGGCTTTGAAAGTATACAGACGGTCTTTAAGGATATCGAGGTAAAACGAACTCATGTCGACCACGCAGAAGTTATAAACCGAATGGAAAACTTCGTGGAAGTCGAAACGTTCGTATGCATTAGATACTTTCCTAATAAGTCCGTGGAGTCTCGAAACAGCCCACAGGTCAATCTCAATGAGATGCCCGCTGTAATCCTTGCCGTCAAAGTCATTGATATTGCCCAGCAGGAAACGGCTGGTGTTCCTGATCTTGCGGTATGCCTCGGTTAGCCTGCTTATAATCTCTTTTGAAAGTTTTATATCGTCTCGGTAATCTTCTGCAGAGACCCAGAGCCTGATAATCTCAGCACCGTTGGCCTTGATAACTTCCTGGGGCGCGATGACATTGCCGATAGACTTGGACATCTTCTTGCCTTGGCCGTCTACGGTAAATCCATGTGTCAGTACGGTTTCATACGGGGCCTTTCCCCTCGTGCCGACCGAAGCCAGCAGGGAACTTTGGAACCATCCGCGGTGCTGGTCGCTGCCCTCCAGATAGAGCGCTGCCGGCCACGATAATCTCTCATCCCTTTCGAGAACCGCTGCGTGGCTAACTCCCGAATCGAACCAAACATCCAGGATGTCCATTTCCTTTTTAAACGAAGAGCCGCCGCATTTTGAGCAGGTCCGGCTTTCGCCGACGAAGTCTCTCGCATCCATTTCGAACCAGATGTCGGCGCCCTTCTGTTCCGTAAGCGTCACTATCTTCTCGAACATTGCTTCATCATTGATAAATTCTCCGCAGTCGGTACAGGAGATCAGCATTATCGGGACACCCCACGACCTCTGGCGAGAGATACACCAGTCCGGCCTGCCGGAAACCATGCCATGAATCCTCTCCCGTCCCCATGACGGCACCCATGCAACTCTTTCGATCTCCTTGAGGGCCTTCTCTCTGAAGTCGCCCTTTTCCATGGAAATGAACCACTGGGCGGTAGCCCTGAAGATAACCGGCTTCTTGCAACGCCAGCAGTGAGGATAGGAGTGCCTGATCTTTTCGACCCTGAGAAGAGCACCCTTCTCTTTCAGAAGTTCAATGATTCCTTCATTTGCCTTAAACACGAACTGCCCCTCGAATTCAGGTACAAGCCGAGTGAACTTTCCATGGTCATCGACAGGAGCATAAATTTCGAGGCCATATTGAAGTCCCACCTCATAGTCGTCTTCACCATGGCCGGGAGCAATATGCACTATCCCGCTTCCCTCGCCCACGGTTACGAAATCGCCGAGTATGATTTTGGATTCACGGTCGATGAAGGGATGCTTTGCCCTCAAACCTTCGAGTTCGCTTCCTGATATTGCGGCTGCGACATCTCCGCTTATCTCTAGCTTTTCCCTCAGGCCGTCAAGGTTCTCTTTCGCCACTATCAGGTATTCGCCGTCCTTTTCGACAGCAACATATGCAAGCTCGGGATGCACTGCAAGCGCGAGGTTTGCAGGCAGCGTCCAGGGCGTGGTAGTCCAGATTACAACTGAGACCCGCTTGCCTGTGAGACTGCTCATATATTTTGTGACGTCTTCGGAGAGCACTTCAAATTTGACGAAGACCGATGGTGACTCTTTATCGTTATATTCGACCTCTGCTTCAGCGAGGGCGGTGACGCATGAAGAACACCAATGCACGGGCTTCTTACCTTTGTATACCAATCCGTTTTTCACGAACCTGAAGAATTCTCTGATAATGGATGATTCATACCCATAGGACATCGTAAGATAGGGCTGCATCCAATCTCCGAATACGCCGAGCCTTACGAATTCATCTCTCTGGATATTTACGAATTTTTTCGCATATTCGCGGCAGAGCTGCCTCTTCTCGAATACGCTCACACTGTCCTTCTTCTGTCCGAGATTCTTGTCCACCTGCAGCTCTATCGGCAGGCCGTGGCAATCCCATCCAGGCACATAGGGCGAATAATAGCCCTGCATTGACTTGTATTTAACGATTATATCCTTGAGAATCTTATTAAGCGCGTGGCCGATATGGATATTGCCGTTGGCATAAGGCGGACCATCATGCAGAATATATCGTTTATCGCCCCTGTTCTTCTCCTGCAGGCGCTCATATATCTTGTTGTCTTCCCAGAACTTAAGCATCTCGGGCTCTTTCTGGCCGAGGTTAGCCTTCATCGGGAAGTCTGTTTGTGGTAAATTAAGGGTATCTTTATAATCAGTTGCCATAGAAGAAAAAATTAACACTAAAAGCTTTCTCAAGTCAAGAAAGAGAGACGGATTCGATGTCTGAGCAAAGCTTGAAAGCCCAGCAAACAGCCCGGCGTCTAGGGGTCCACACTTCCATAGCAGGAGGCGTCCATCTCTCGCTGGAGCGCGCAAAAGAGCTAGGCTGCAACACCATACAGATATTCTCTCATAACCCGCGTCAGTGGGCCGTGCCGAATATATCGTCCGAAACAGCGGCGGCATTCAGGAAATATCGGGAGATCCACAATATCGGGCCTGTCTTCGTCCATACGTCTTATCTCATCAATCTGGCAGTCGGCGATGCAGGTATTCTCGAAAAGTCGATACAACTGATGAAGCGCGAACTTGATCGTGCAGATGTCCTTGGTGCTGAATATGTAGTAGTTCATACCGGGAGCCTGTCTGAAGGTAGCGGAGAGGAAGGCCGTAGGCGCGCTGTCGCTGCTTTGTGTAAGATATCGGATGAAGGTGAATGGAAAACAAAGCTTCTCCTGGAAAACACCGCTGGTGAAAGGGGAGATATAAGTTCGCGCATTACTGACCTTGCCGAAATTATCAACGCCGCGAAAACTCTCCTTATAGCAGGTATCACCCTCGACACATGTCACGCCTTTGCCGCCGGATATAACATTAAAAATGATGCTGGATTATCTCTCCTCGTTAAAGAAATGCAGAATTATCTCGGGCCTGACATGGTGAAGCTCGTTCATCTGAATGATGCCAAAAAGGGCCTTAATTCGCGTGTCGACAGGCATTGGCATATCGGAGAGGGCGAGATTGGGTTGGAAGGATTGCAGAAATTGATCAATCATCTGGCATTCAAGAATGTCCCGCTAGTACTTGAAACTCCAAAAAAGAGCGAAGAGGACGATCCGAGAAATCTCAATATTGTTCGAAGCCTGTTCGAGGCATGAACAGAACATCGACCGCGCTAAAACTATTCCTGACCTCAATAGCCTGCATTCTCCTCATGTTTGCCACGTCAGCTCACGCGGCTGGGGAAGATCGTATTCTCGGCATATGGAACGATGAAGAAAAAGATGCTCAGATAGAAATCTTCCGTTGCGGAGTCAAATACTGCGGAAAGATCGTCTGGATCAATAAGCCGTTCTATTCGGCTGATGAGGACCGGACGAAAGCTGGCCTGCCAAGGACGGACGACAACAACCCGAATCTTGACCTCAGGGTTCATCCGATCATCGGTCTTCAAATAATGTCCGGCTTCCAATATGCAGGGGGTTACAGTTGGGTCGGAGGCAAGCTATATGATCCCAAGAGCGGCATGACGTACAGCGGGAAAATGACACTGGTCTCGAACGCCCGGCTCGAACTGAGGGGATATGTAATCTTTTCACTATTCGGAAGAACATCCTCTTGGACTCGTGTGCATCCCTGATCGCTACAAGATTCATTTTACTAAATCGCGCCTGGCAGTCAGTCGTCAGTGGTTCGCTTTACACTCATCTTCAAAGGGGATATATTGTAATCAATAATCCACAGGACTTTATTTTCGAGGAGGTAGTTATGAATGAAGTAATCCAGACTATCAAGAAAAGACGCTCAGTTCGGTCCTACGACTCCAGAACGATTCCAAAATCCCTTCTCAACGTGATCATCGAGGCGGGAAACGAGGCTCCGTCAGCGATGAACTGCCAACCATGGCGCTTTGTAATTGTTGAAGGTGACATTGCGAAGAAGAAACTCCTCAATGCCTCCAAGCCCAACGTGCATAAAATATTGGATATGATAAAAGACAGCGATCCGGAGCGCTACGAGATGATCAGGAAGCGCTACACCGAACTGCATGATCCGGTCTATTATTCTGCCCCGGTCGTCGTCTTCGTCATCGGGTCAGGAAGATACGCGGCGCACTCATGCCCCCTGGCATGCGAAAATATGATGCTGTCGGCTCATTCATTGGGAATAGGAAGTTGCTGGGTCGGGTTCGGAGCGATGGTGACGGATGATGCGGAAGTTAGAAAATTGCTCGAACTGAAAGAAGACGAAACGATCTTCGGCCCCATACTGCTAGGTTATGCCACTGAACATCCGGAGCGCCCGCCCAAAAAGGAACCGGTCGTAAAATGGATTTAAACCCTGAAGCCTGAAGTTGGAACAGCATAATGCGTATGGCCTTCTTCTTCAGTACGCCATACGCATTACGCCGGCTATAAGTTATGATAATAAGATGGAAAAAACAAAAATTCTCATAACCTGCCCAAAAGGGCTTCCTCCTTATCTGGCACAGGAACTGACAGCGCTCGGCTACCCGGTGATCGATGAAACGGTTGCAGGCATTGAAACTGAGGGCAGCCTCGATGATGCGATGCGGATGAATCTCTCATTGAGAACAGCTCATAGGGTCCTGCTTCATCTCAAGAGCTTTACCGCCGAGGACGCAGGTGATCTTTTCAATAGAGCGTATGAAATAGAATGGGAACGCTATATCGATGAAAATGAATACCTGTCGGTTCACTCTTCGGTCGATAATCCGACAATAACTAATCCTCTTTTTGCGAACGTCAAATGCAAGGATGCGATCGTCGACCGGATAAAGGACAAATGCGGCCGACGGCCTGACTCAGGATCCGAAATGACCGGAGCCGTCATCTTTCTGTACTGGAAAAAGGACAGGTGCAGTATTTACCTAGACACATCGGCCGAACCGCTTCCAAAGAGAGGATACCGGAGGGTACCTCTTAAAGCGCCGATGCAGGAGACCCTTGCGGCTGCCGTTGTCATGGCAACGAGCTGGGACGGAAATAGCAACTTTATAAACCCGATGTGCGGCAGCGGCACGCTAGCAATAGAAGCAGCATTGATTGCTCTTAACCGTGCACCTGGCATTCTTAAAAGCAATTACGGATTCATGCATATCAAGGGCTTTGATAAGGAGAAGTGGGATGAGCTGCGAGCTAGGGCAAAAGCAGCTGTGATAAAAACTCTTAACGGAAAAATTATAGCTACTGACAATAACCCATCGGCAATCCAGGCAGCCAGGAACAACGCATCAACTGCCGGTGTAGAACATTTCATCGAGTTCGCAGTATGCGACTTCAAAGAAACACGGATTCCCGAAGGGGGCGGAGTTGTCATGCTCAATCCTGAGTATGGCGAGAGGCTCGGCAAAACAGCCCAACTCGAAAATACTTATAAGGAAATAGGCGACTTTTTCAAACAGAAATGCAAGGGCTATAAAGGCTATATCTTTACCGGCAACTTCGATCTTGCTAAGAAAGTCGGCCTGCGCTCAAAACGCAAAATCCCTTTCTTCAACAGCAACATAGAATGCAGGCTGCTGGAATACGAGCTTTATGAGGGGAGCATGAGATCAAAAGAGTCAGAATAAAAGACAGAAGTTATGATGCTGCCCTGCTATGATCTAAAGCTCCCTGTGGGACCGACTACTTTTGACAGTGTAATCGATACCCACAGGAGGTCATCAACTATGTTTTTTCTACTTAACCGATATCTTCAACGTGTCCCTTAATTCTTTCGCTCCGTCATTGCCAACTTCCTTTTTTATGATTATATCGACAGGTGTTGTTTTTTTGGCGTAGTAAGCATTGTTAAGACTGTCCCTTACATTCACAATTGAGCCTTCCAGATTGATCCCGGCATAGAGACCCTTCGATTTTGCGAAGGAGATAAAGTCTGCTGTGATATTTTCCTTTGCGCCGCCGCCTATTGGGCCAAGAGCGACTGAAACATCTCCACCGAATTTGAAAGACGATGACAGCAAAGAATCTATCGCCTTTTGGCTCATAGCCATTACAACTATCTGTGACGCTTCGCCCCCGATCTGCAGGCCGAAGGTTACCGATCCGATAGTGTAGAACGCGGGCTGACTCCAATCGCCCGTCTTTTCATCCTTCACTAAGAACACCCCGGTTCCGCCCGACCCGCCGAGGATAAATCCCCCCTTTATCACCTGCGGATAAATCAGAATTCCTTTTGCATCCTTCAGATGGTCTCTTAGCCACCAATATTGATTATCTCCCATGAATTCGCTAAAGGTGATCCGGGCTTTGTCCACAAGTCCTTGAGCATCGGTCGCATCTGTCGCCCTTGCGGGGGAGACCATCACCATACTCGCAGCAATTAAAAGGATAACCGTCATCGCAATCTTTTCAAAACCTGATATTCTCCTGCTTCTGCTCATTGAGTTCCTCCTTTGGATTCTCAGCGAAATGCCAATGATATCATTGAATACCAACATTACCAATATATCAATCTCGCGATGCGAAGTCGAGCAGTTTCCTGGCAACTGACAGCTAAAGTTGATATCTTTCAAGAAGAGGGTTGTAGAGGCCATTGCCCAGATGACAGGCAGGACGGTTCTATAACCATAATGACTGCTAGGAAATTTCGAAAATGATTTTGCAAAATACTGTTCGAAGTGAAAGGAGAAAAAAGATGGTTAACTTAGCACTGTTTGTTCGGCTGGAGGCAAAGCCCGGAAAAGAGAAAGATATCGAGAGCTTCCTGCGTGGAGGTCTGCAATTGGTCCAACAGGAACCTGCGACGACTGCGTGGTTCGCGCTAAGACTCGGGCCTTCAACATTTGGCATATTCGACGCATTCCCCGATGAGATGGGTCGGCAGGCACACCTTTCCGGCCAGGTTGCAGCCGCTTTGATGGCGAGGTCCTCCGAACTCCTTTCAATACCGCCGGTAATCGAAAAGGTGGACGTTCTGGCTGCCAAGCTTCCCGTGAGTTAAGGGCATACGGCATCGTAAAGCAATTGGTCTCCGGATCCTCCCTCAATGTTCAACCATTGAGGCGGCTCTACGCTATGGTCTGTCAGAATGCGCACCTTTTTGGCCGTACAGTCTATCTCATAGAGATACTTGGCTCCGTTTGAGCTTGCCATGACTTTAACGGTATTTGCAGGTGTATGTTCAACGCTCCCGGTGTCATATGAAAATGTGTTATGATACGTATCTTCTTGCAGTGTTTTCCAAACGGCGCTTGCATTAGTGGCACAGCCAGCAGAAAGCATGAAGAAGGCTAGACACACTGTAGCTGCACTTGCCAGTTGGCGCATTCTCATTTTCAAACCTCCCTGCAACTGTCAGGTTTATCATTGGTTGAATACGAAATACCCTCTTACACCATTCTCCTGCTGATTATAGGTTCAAGCGTTGCGATTATCTTTCCTTTTTCGAAGACCGTAACCTTGCCGGTGCTTTCTGAGACGACTACTGCTACAGCCTCTGTCCTGCGGGTAATGCCTGCTGCCGATCTGTGGCGCGCCCCCAGCCCGCGGAGTTTCTTCGTCACAATTCCCGCGCCCTCGAGAAACCTGCCTGCCGCCTCCACAATTCCGTCTTCCGATATGACTACCGCTCCGTCGATCTTTGCTAGTTCTTTGATGCTCTCGACCACTTCCGGCAGTGTTATAAGCTTTTCTTGATTAGGATAGCCTTTGAAGGGATTGAAAACAACCTGGTGCGATAAGTCCATTACATTGCCGGTATCACCAATGACAAATATGGTACCAACAGACTTCCCTTCCCTGCCCAGTGCGCCTATATCAAGGGCAATGTCGAGTACCGCCATGATGGTATGAAAAGCCTCGTGTCCGATAATCGCATGGACATCGAAGGGGAAATCCTCGCTCCATGAGAGTCCGAGATCATGAATAGTGACGGTGTCGAGATGGCCCTTATCATAAGGGCCGAGCACACAGACCACTTTACTGTCAATTCCTATAATTCCTTGGATTACACCCTGGAGAAATGCGTATTTAATCCTCGAAAAACGAGTCTGATTGCCCGACCAACTCCTTATAACCGCAGCGCAATACTTTTTGAGGTCGATATCTTTCAGATCGAGACTTTCCGGAATCACGGCAACAAGACTGTCTCGTTCTGTAATTGCGCCCTTTACGAACCAGCGGCATGCCTGCTCGTTGATGAGAAATATGAAGAGCTTCTCGCTCCGGGTTTCCCGTGCGATATTCAGGGCATTACTTAGAATGACGTTCTTCTGGTCTTTTACCACCTATGCTACGATCTCGGTTCCTATGCCTTCGTTTGTGAAGATCTCTAGCAGAAGACTGTGCGGGACCCTGCCGTCGACGATGTGCGTCTTTTTCACCCCGTTGTCTATGGCGCGCGCGCATGCCTGGACCTTTGGAAGCATCCCTCCCCCTATAACTCCTTCATTGATCATCTCCATGATGTCTAGCTTGTTGAGGGTGGACAATACATTGCCGCTGCCATCCTTGATGCCAGGAACATCTGTGAGCAGCAGAAGCTTTTCGGCCTTCAGCGATGCTGCGATGGCCGAGGCGACATAGTCAGCGTTGATATTCAGCGCATCTCCCGCAGCGTTCACTCCAATCGGAGAAATCACCGGGATGAAGCCATCCCTTTCAAGAGAGTTCAGAATCTCTGGATTTATCTCCTGCACCTCTCCGACAAGCCCGATATCGATCAACTCTTCATCCCTTTTGGATGATTTTTTCAGGAGCTTCTTTTTCGCCCTTATCAGGCCGGCGTCCTTGCCGCTGAGTCCCACCGCCTTGCCACCATGCCTGTTGATGAAGGACACGATCTCTTTATTGATAAGCCCGCCCAGCACCATCTCGACAATATCCATAGTCTCTTTATCGGTTACCCTCTGGCCTTGAACAAATGTAGGCTCCTTGCCCATCCTCTTCATGGTTTCGCTGATCTTCGGCCCGCCTCCATGTACAATGACCGTCCTGATACCGATGAAGTTAAAGAGCACCACATCCTGGGCAAAACACTTTTTCAGCCCTTCGTCGATCTGCGCAGCGCCTCCATACTTGATGACAAAGGTCTTCCCATAAAAGTTCCGTATGTATGGCAGCGATTCGATTAGTATATTTGCCTTCTCGAGCAGTCTCTTCATGCACTCTCCCTCTCCCGCCCTATTTGCTGCTAGTATCTTGTAACCTGCACGTTGTAACCTTCTTGCGCCAGTGTTTTGGCGAGTTGCACGGCATCTCCACTATTCTTGAATTTCCCGATCCTTACGCAATAATATTTATCTTGTCCGATGTGGGACTGCATGATATAAACATCCTTATAATGCAGGTCCAGGCCCTTCTTGAGTCTCCTGGCATTCGACTCATCCCTGAAAGATCCGATCTGGATGGTTACCATCGAACCCTCCAGCTGACCGTATTTCACTTCCTTCACATATCTCGTATACCGGCCCAACGGCTCCACATCGACCTTAGCCACACCCAGTCCGATAAGCCCTATCTTCTTAGCTGCTGCATAGGAGAGGTCTATATCACGCCCGGTTACCAACGGTCCGCGGTCGTTGACGAGACACTCGACTTCCTTCCCGTCGGCGGAATTGCTGACTCTCAACTTAGTGCCCAGCGGATAGTCTCTATGCGCGCATGTTAGAGCAAACATATTGAAGTTTTCACCAGAAGCAGTCCGCTTGCCGTGGAATTCCAGCCCGTACCAAGACGCGTAGCAGCTTTTTTTCTCTCCCTTAAACGCCTCGAATTCTGAAATCAGATGCTCGCCAGGACCCACTTCCTCCGGAGCAGCAGGGGCCGAGCCCTGCGCCGTCGGAGGAGCAACACTCTTTGAGGTGGCGCAAGCGGCGAGAAAGATGAATGATAGAGAGCTTGCAATGAGAACAAGCCCCCCCTGTCCGGAACATGCTTTTCGGATTTGTTTATAGTATATATCTGCTGAGGTCTTCATCTTTAACGACATCCGACAGTTTTTGCTTTACATATGCTCTATCTATGCTAATAGATTGGTCCTGCATCTCCGGCGCATTGAAGGATACGTCTTCCAGCAGCTTTTCAAGCACTGTATGAAGCCTGCGCGCCCCGATGTTTTCTGTTTTTTCATTGACGGTGGCCGCGATCCCGGCCAGTTCATCAATTGCATCTTCCCCGAAGGTAAGCTTGACTCCTTCTGTTTCGAGCAAAGCGATATACTGCTTGATAAGGGCGTTGTGCGGTTCGGTAAGAATCCTGATGAAATCATGCTTGCCGAGGGATTCCAGCTCGACCCTTATCGGAAATCTTCCCTGCAGCTCGGGGATCAAATCAGAAGGCTTCGAGACGTGGAACGCGCCGGCTGCAATAAACAGGATATGCTCCGTCTTTACCTGGCCATGCTTCGTAGCGACAGTAGACCCTTCGACTATCGGCAGAAGATCCCTCTGGACGCCTTCCCTCGAAACATCCGGCCCTTGGCCATGCCCCCTGCTGGCTATCTTGTCGATTTCATCTACGAAGACGATGCCAGACTGTTCGGTCCTTTCGATGGCCTCCTTCGTTACCATCTCCATATCGATCAGCTTGTTCGCCTCTTCCTGGGTTAGCATCGCAAGGGCTTCAGGCACCCTCACCTTCTTCCTTTTGGACTTCTCAGGCAGCAAGCTCCCCATCATTTCCTTCAGGTTGATCTCAAGCTCTTCGAGCGCGACATTGGAAATCACGCCGAAAGGCATCGATTTTTCCTTCACCTCGATATCTACATACCTGGAGTCGAGCTTTCCATCCTTCAACTGCGTCCGCAGCCTCTCGCGAGTATCTTTATATTGCTCCCTGTCTTCAGGTTCTTCCGCATCTCCCCTGGCCGGTTTCGGTATCGGTAGCAGTAGATCGAGTAGGCGGTCTTCAGCGAGCGTCTTCGCTTTCTCGCGCACCTTCGCCATATGTTCGGTCTTGACCATGCCCATGGCAAGCTCTGTAAGATCCCTGATTATCGATTCCACGTCGCGACCGACATAGCCAACCTCTGTAAATTTCGAAGCCTCGACCTTGATAAAAGGAGCATTGTCCAGCTTTGCAAGTCTTCGCGCTATCTCGGTCTTGCCTATACCCGTGCTGCCTATCATGATTATGTTTTTGGGCAGGACCTCTTCCTTCAGGTCCGACGACAGCATCTGCCTCCGCCACCGATTCCGCATTGCGATCGCGACAGATTTCTTCGCCTTCTCCTGGCCGATGATATATTTGTCCAGTTCTTCGACGATTTTTCTGGGTGTTAGGTTATCCATTCAGTTCCTCTAGAGTGATATTTTTATTGGTATAGATGCATATGTCAGCAGCTATCTCCATGGCCTTGCCGACCATGTCCACGGCTTTCATGTCCGTATTTTCGAGCAGTGCGCGTGCAGCAGCCTGGGCATAAGGACCGCCCGACCCGATGGCAGCGATGCCGGTTTCGGGTTCGATCACATCGCCAGTGCCGGATAATATCAGCGTATGATCAGCATCCGCGACAATCAGAAGTGCTTCGAGCCTCCTCAATATCTTGTCGGTCCGCCAGTCCTTTGCGAGCTCAACCGCAGCCCTCGTTATGTTGCCCTTGTAAGTCTCGAGTTTACTCTCGAACTTTTCGAAGAGAGTAAAAGCGTCGGCAGTGGCCCCTGCAAAACCTCCGAGGACCTTGTCGTTATACATTCTCCGTATCTTCCTTGCATTGTGCTTCAGCACAGTGTTTCCCATGGTCACCTGTCCGTCGCTGGCCATAGCAACACTGTTATTCCGCCTGACACATAAAATTGTCGTTCCGTGAAACATCTATTCTTTACCTCCTCTTTCTCCATCCGAAAAGGGGTGGGCCTTGTCGTACACATCTATAAGATGCCCGATATCAAGATGGGTATATTTCTGTGTAGTCGACAGGGATGAATGGCCCAGGAGTTCCTGTATGACCCTCAAATCAGCACCACCGATCAGGAGGTGCGTCGCGAATGTGTGCCTGAGCGTGTGTGGGCCGATCTGCCCTTCGATACCCGTAAGCCTAGCATATTTCACTACTATACGCCTTATTTGCCTGTCGGTCAACCGCTCGCCGCTCTTGTTGAGAAATAGCGCAGATTCATCACCAGTCAGCAATTTCTTCTTTTTGAACAACACTCTTTCGATGAGATACGATTTCAATGCCTCGATCGCCTTGCCGCCGACCGGAACGATCCGTTCTTTTTTCCCTTTTCCTCTGGCCTTTACTAGACCTTCCTTTACATTGAGATCGTCCGTGTTCAGCCCCTCGACTTCGCTCACCCTGAGACCGCTTGAATAAAGAAGCTCCAGGATGGCCCGGTCGCGCACCGGTAAAAGACCGATACCCTCTGGCGCCTTCACCAGTCCGAAGGCATCGTCGACATCAAGGAAAACAGGCAGATGCTTCGGCGCTTTGGGCGACGGGACGAGCTTTGCGTAATTAATCTTTACATAGCCTTCCTGGTAGAGATACTTGAAGAAAGACCTGAGGGTCGCAAGCCGTCTCGCAACCGTAGATTTCGCCCTACCCTCGCTCATCTGATTTGATAGAAATCCCCTGATATCAACCATCTCGATCTCTTTAGGATCCGATCGGCAATACTCCGCGAAGTCCTTAAGGTCCCGCTCATAAGCCCTTATGGTGTGGATCGAAACACCACGTTCCACCTCAAGGTATTTGAGGAATTTGCCGATGTATGGTTCTAATTTATTGTCAGACATTGTGCGTCCTTTTGTGGAAGCATCACCATGTGGATGCCTTATTCCGATTACGCTTTCTTAGTGCGGCTACATAGAGCCCCCACATTTTGTCCTCCAAAATTATACTCTCTTTTGAGCGTCTGCATGTACTCATTCCATTGCCCGATCGCCGTCTCAGCCATCCTTTGTCGGCGCAGCCGCTTGTCCCGCATGCGCGGCATACCATCCTCTGCCGGGAGCAGGCCAAAATTTATGTTGCTGGGCTCGAAATGGTTAGGGTCCGAATCGACGATATGTGCGACAAGAGATCCATGTGCCGAAGCTCTCGGCGGGACAGGAAAGTCCTTTCCCAAGACCCTGAGTGCAGCCGCAATCCCCGCCAAGAGCCCGATAGCGGTAGATTCGATATATCCCTCTACACCAGTAATCTGTCCGGCGAAATAGACCATATGCGCGGGAGCATCATAACGAGTCGCTGCATCCTTTAAAGACAGGTCTTTGTTTAGATGCTTAGGTGAATTGATATAGGTATTCCTGTGAATACTGCCGAACCTGTAAAAGTCTGCATTCTGAAGGCCTGGTATGAGTCGGAAGACCCGCTCTTGTTCAGGCCATTTCAGGCGTGTCTGGAATCCCACCATGTTGTACGCTGTCCTCTCCCTGTTTTCAGTCCGCAGCTGGACAACAGCATATGGTATTTTCCCAGTTTTCGGATCTGACAGTCCGACTGGTTTGAGCGGACCGAACCTGAGCGTGTCCCTTCCCCGCCGAGCCATCACCTCTACGGGCATGCATCCTTCGAAGACCTTGAGGTCCTCGAAATCCCTTGCAGTGACTGAATCGGCCTCAATCAGGGCGTCGAAGAAGTTATCGTATTCCTCTTTGTTCATGGGGCAATTCACGTAGTCGTCTCCGCCTTTGCCGTACCTTGATGAACGGTAAATTTTCGACTCGTCAATGCTCTCTGCATCCACAATCGGCGCGACCGCGTCGTAAAAGTGGAGGTGATCCTCTCCGACCACTTCCCTGATCGCATCTGCCAAGGGTCTTGAAGTGAGAGGTCCGGTGGCAATAATAACAGTCTGCGCGAAGGGAAATGAGATGATTTCCTCCCTGACAATTTCTATTAACGGATGTCTTTCGACAGCCTCTGATATAACCGATGAAAATACTTCCCGATCAACCGCAAGGGCCGTGCCGGCCGCGACCTCTGAACTCTGCGCAGCTTTTATTATCAGCGATCCCGCCATTTCAAGTTCTTTCTTCAGCAGTCCAGGTCCTGTAGATATCTCTTTCGACCGCAGCGAGTTTGAACAGACCAGTTCTGCAAGCCCGGATGTTTTATGCGCCTCGGTCATCCTGAACGGCCTCATTTCATATAAGCGCACCTTTACGCCGAACCTTGCTGCCTGCCATGCCGCCTCGCATCCCGCAAGACCGCCGCCGATAATCTCGATTTCTTCATTCATGATGTCGTATTGATACCTTTCCGGGTAAATAAAGAGTACTCTCTTCTATCTATTATTGACAGCGCCGCCAAACTACTGCTATAAATAATAACTTATGCTGAACAAAACTGAAAAGATTTGGATGGACGGAAAGATGGTGCCGTGGGAAAAGGCCAACGTACACGTCCTCACTCACACCTTACATTACGGCCTCGGGGCATTCGAAGGCATTCGCTGTTACAACACATTAAGCGGTCCGGCGATCTTCCGGCTCGACGAGCATGTTGAGCGTCTTTTCCAGACCGCCCACATCTTTCTCATCGATATTCCATATACCCGCGAAGAGATCTGTAATGCCATCATCAAGACCGTAAAGGTCAACAAGCTCAAAGAATGCTACATCCGGCCCCTGGTTTATATCGGTTATGGAGCAATGGGACTTTATCCGAAAGATAATCCAATAAAGGTCGCGATCGCCGCATGGCCGTGGGGAGCATATCTGGGCGAAGAAGGTCTCGAAAAGGGCATTCGGGTCAAGGTTTCGTCATTCATTCGCCATCACGTAAATTCGAACATGTCTCGCGGCAAGGTCTGCGGTTATTACGTAACTTCCCAGCTCTCCAAGAAGGAAGCCGTATCAGGCGGCTTCGACGAGGGTTTGCTTCTCGACACAGAAGGCTATGTCTCGGAGGGCAGCGGCGAGAACATCTTTATCGTGCGGAACAACGTGCTCAAAACAACGCCGCTCACTTCAATACTTGAAGGCATAACCCGCGACAGTATTCTAAGTCTTGCACGCGACCTCGGAATTACGGTAGCGGAGCAGCGATTCACCCGTGACGAGATATACATCTGCGACGAAGCTTTTTTCACCGGCACCGCGGCTGAAGTGACACCCATTCGAGAACTCGACAACAGGACCATCGGAAAAGGCAAGGCAGGACCGGTTACAAAGAAGCTGCAAGCCGCTTTCTTCGATATCGTAAAAGGCAAAAACGCTAAATACGAATCCTGGCTTACCTGCGTTTAAATCTAAACCGCGAACTCTTTCTTTCCTTCTCTTTAATCGAGCTATAAGACATGGTCCGTCATGTAACTGCTCATTCCATCTCAACCTGATTCCCCATCATTACTACAGAATGATTTTTGTCCTTCTAATTGCTTCCGGATGCAATTAAACATATGCTTTATGAACATTTCATGGGAATGGATGTCAAAATTAATCGACACTGAAACGGCATTTGAGAAATTGTCCTATCAATTTTGACGACGCTTAAAAGGTGATTGCATATATAAGAAAATACGGTTATCTCTAATATTGACCGTGCTTCTATTGTCTACCGGCTGTGCATCCATTTTGCTCACCGGTGTGGCAGCGGCATCGAATATATTCATTAGCTTCTCTTGTACAAGCCAATAATTCTAGTTTCCGCAACGACGTGTTCTCCCATGACTTTTTCAACGTGTGCCTTTGTCGCGTTGAAATCCAGCGCGAGAATAGTGTCCAGAGCATAGAGTTTAAAGAAATACCGATGTGTTCCAGACGGCGGGCATGGACCTCCATAGTTGTGTTTGCGAAAATCGTTGAGCCCCTGGTTCGCGCCATTCGGAACTGAGTGTTCCTTTATCTCGCTCGTTTGTGGATCGATATTCCAGACGACCCAATGTACCCATGTTCCCGCCGGAGCATCAGGGTCGTCAACAATCAATGACAACGACTTCGTCCCTGCGGGAACATTGGCAATCAATAGATGCGGATTGACATCAACTCCATCACACGTATATTTTTTAGGAATAAAGCCGTTGTTCTCAAAAACGGGACTTGTTATTTGAAATCCACTCATTTTGAGCACCTCGCTATTACTGATTATATTTCATGAATGAAATATGGGACCGAAGAACTTAATACCCGCAGTCAATAATCTGCCTAAAAAGCACTTTTTATTACTCCTCCATCGACCCGTAATGGTGCGCCTGTCGTCGCTGACGCTATCGGGCTGGCAATATAGGTCACCATGGCGGCGACTTCCTGAGACGTTGCAAATCGCTTAATGAGCGAAGTGGGCCGGACCTTACTGAAGAATGCCTGTTCAATCTCCTCGATAGACTTTCCTTCAGCCTTTGAAAGTGACTCTATAAAATCACTTACGCCGCGAGACTTTGTGGGACCAGGGAGAACGCTGTTAACTGTGATACCAGTGCCCGCCACTGCCTCAGCTAATCCACGAGCAACCCCAAGAAGAGCTGTTTTAGTCACTCCGTAATGGATCATTTCGGCAGGAATCTGAACACCACTTTCACTCGAAACAAATATAATGCGACCCCAGTTGCGGCGCCTCATTCCTGGCAGAAAGAGTCGCGACAAACGCACTCCGCTCAAAACATTAACTTCAAACAAACGTCGCCAGTCATCATCCGAAATCTCCTCGAACGACTTTGGCTCGTAAATGCCCAAATTATTAACCAGTATTTCAACATCCGGATACTCTCGGGCGACCTCGTAAGCCGCATCGGCTGTACCCAGATCGCCTGCGAATCCGAAGAGATTACAGTTAGTTTCTTTTCGTAGGCTCGCCAACGCAGCCTCAACAGTATCCTTTGAGCGACCGTTGACGATAACATGGGCTCCTTCCCGGGCCAGCGATTCTGCAATCGCATAGCCAATCCCGGCGGTGCTGCCGGAAATCAAAGCTAGCTTATTGTTCAGTCTTAGATCCACTGTTCCCTCCTTCGGCACGTATTGGCGCTTGAAGTATTGTCGGTTTTTGTTATGGCGCAATCAACAATGCAAATTTCATTCTTTCTTGGGCGTAGATTCCAACCTCATGGTTGCAGAACAATCTTCCCGTGTGCCTTCGACTCCATTACCTCCTGATGGGCCTGAGGAGCGTCCGCCAATGGAACAATCTTTCCCACTACCGGATTAAGTGTCCCGTTTTCAAGGCCTGCAGCCAATGCTGCATATATAGCTTTTCTTTCCTGCTCCGAGGCCGTCAGGATGACCATGCCCAGGATTGTCCCGTTACAACCCATGAGATCGCGTGGATCGATCTCGACTTTACCGCGGCTGCCTATGACAACTACTCGGCCGTTTTCCGCTAGAATGGGAAGGTCATTGCCGAGATTGACGTTCGCCAGCATTTCAAGTATTACAGCGACTCCGCTGCCTCCAGTGATGTCCATTACCTGTCGTAAGTGAAGCGGATCGCGGTGGTCGACAGCATAGTGTGCGCCCTGATAGATTGCAAGCTTGCGGCCTTCATCGGTCCCCCCTGTTGCGATAACCTTCATTCCGGATGCGCGGGCGAGCTGGACCGCAGCAGTGCCGACTCCGCCGCTCGCCCCATGGACAAGAATGAAATCTCCCGGGATCGCCCTGGCGCGATGGAAGAGGGCGTGATAGGCAGTCGAATAAGGAACTCCGACACCTGCTCCTTGTTCAAAAGATAGGCGTTCGGGGAGCGGATGCACCTGGCTTACCAGGCATTTGGCCTTTTCAGCGTAACTACCACTGATTGTCCCCCATATATATACGCGCTCTCCTACAGTCATCTCTGTTGTCCCTTCTCCGACGGATTCGATCACGCCGGCACCGTCCATGCCCGGAGTATACGGCAATACAGATTTCCCGGCATAAAGGCCGGCACGTATATATGTGTCAATGGGGTTCACCCCGACTGCAAATAACCTAACGATGACTTCACCCTTGCTTGGGTGAGGGTCTGGAACTTCGTCAATCTTCATTACCTCAGGCGGGCCGAATTGTCGAACATTGATTGCTTTCAAGATCGTCTCCTTAAATTGTCCTTTTCAAGAATTCGTAGGCATGCGTCCGCATAGATATATCACAGATTATCATGGGGCATTACCATCTGCAAGAAAAGTGTTCGATAGAACTTCCTTTCCGATTTCGTAATCGCACAAAAAAAGGGGTGACCGACATATAGCCGCTCACCCCTTATCTTTTTTAATTATTGTCTACTTCAGTTTAAGAGCTTCTGCTGCACCCTTCAGATCGTCGTCGGTAAGTGGCTTGTGCATGGCCTTCTTCGGACCTTCCCTCAGAGTTTTGGTAAGATCAGCGGCTGTGACGACTTTAGCCCTAGCTACCATCTTGTCCACAGTCTTTTCACCCTTGTGGCACTTTTCGCACTTCTCCAAGCCTGCCGCAAAACCAAAAGAGGCAAGACCCAGAACAAAGATCACTGCTACTACTATTGCGAGTACCTTCTTCATCAAATTCACCACCTTTCAAAATGAGATTAATGGCAGTCCATCTGCCGTTCGCGTCCTGCTGCTCTTATATCTAAAATTATTATTTGCAAATACTATACCTGTTAATTTAAGCATATTTTTCACTCCTTTTGCTATATATATATTATTTCCTGTCCTTTTTTGGGGAAAGTGTTCCCCTTTTAAGAATGACAGCTATCTGCCCAACTTCTCCTTGAGTAAGTCATTGAGCATCTTCGGATTGGCCTTACCTTTTGTCGCCTTCATCACCTGGCCCACGAAGAATCCCATCAACTTTTCATCACCGGCTTTGAATCGCTCCACCTCGCTCGCGCTCTTCGCCAGCACGTCGTCGACGGCCATCTCGATCTCACTCGTATCGCTGATCTGTACGAGCCCCTTTTCATTGACGACATCCCCCGCGTTCTTTCCTGTCCTGTACATCTCTTCAAAGACCGTTTTGGCGATCTTGCCACTTATCGTACCGTCATCGATAAGTTTCAGCATGCCGACCATCTGCGCGGGACCAAAAAGCAATGCGTCGACCGACTTATTCTCTTCATTGAGTAGGCGCATCAAATCGCCCATCATCCAATTCGAAACCACCTTAGGCTGTCCGCCCGATTCAACTGCCCTCTCGTACCAATCGGCAATCGCCTTCTCGGATGTGAGCAGTTCAGCATCATATTCGGGGAGACCGTGCTGCCGGATAAAGCGCTTTCGTTTGTCGTCCGGCAGCTCCGGCAAATTAGCCTTTATTTCATCAATCCACTCCTGACTGACCAGTATCGGTGGAAGGTCCGGCTCGGGAAAATAACGGTAGTCGTGGGCTTCTTCCTTTGATCGCATAGAACGGGTCATTCCCGCTACGGAATCCCACAGTCTTGTTTCCTGTATTATCCTTCCACCGTCCTCGACAACACTGACCTGCCTTTTTATCTCGTATTCAAGGGCCTTCTCCACAAACTTGAATGAGTTGATGTTCTTCAGCTCCGCCCTCGTTCCGAACTCATTTTGCCCCACTGGCCTTATTGACACGTTCGCGTCACACCTGAGGGAACCCTGCTCCATGTTGCCGTCACAAACCCCAAGGTACCTGAGGATTGCCCTAAGCTTCTTCATATATTCGGAGGCCTCCCTGGGACTTCTGAGATCAGGCTCCGAAACGATCTCCATCAAAGGCACGCCGGTACGGTTAAGGTCGACAAAGCTATAATCTCCTCGCTCCTCATGAATATTTTTCCCGGCATCCTCCTCCATGTGAATCCTTGTGATACCGATCCTCTTCACTTCATCGTCGACCACTATTTCGACAAAACCATTTTCACAGAGCGGCAGCTCGTACTGACTTATCTGATAGTTCTTGGGAAGGTCGGGATAAAAATAATTCTTCCTTGCGAATCTACTGTAAAGGGCAATCCTGCAATTTGTTGCAAGTCCGGTCAGGATTGCATATTCGACCGCCTTCCTGTTCATCACCGGAAGGACGCCAGGCATGCCGATGCATACCGGACAGGTCTGAGAATTCGGTTCAGAGCCGAATTTTGTTGAGCAGCGGCAAAACATCTTCGTCTCTGTGAGAAGCTGTGCATGCACTTCGAGGCCTATTACCACTTCGTACTTTTTCACTATTGCGCCGGTATCAACGCCGCTTTTCATAGCGAAGGTCTCCTCATGTGCCAATCGGTGCTTTGCTCGTATGCATATGCAGCCTTCAGCAAAGTCTCTTCATCGAAATGTTTTCCGATGATCTGGAGACCAACCGGTAGATTCCCCTTTGTAAAGCCACACGGAATCGAGATGCCCGGCACCCCAGCGAGGTTCACCGAAATCGTAAAAATATCCGAAAGATACATCTGGAGCGGATCCGTGGCCTTTTCTCCGACCTTGAATGCAGGCGTCGGAGACGTCGGGGTGACGATGACATCCGCTTCTTTGAAGGCGTTAGCGAAATCATTCTTTATCAGGGTTCTCACCTGCTGGGCCTTTTTGTAATATGCATCGTAATATCCCGCCGAAAGGGCATAAGTTCCAAGCATGATCCTCCTTTTGACCTCGGTACCGAAGCCCTTTGCCCTGGTTTTCATGTACATGTCGATAAGGTCCTTCCCGGGTTCCCTTAGCCCATACTTCACGCCGTCGTACCTCCCCAGGTTCGACGACGCCTCAGATGTGGCTAGGATATAATATGCCGCTGTCGCGAAACCCGTGTGCGGGAGCGAGACTTCGACGGCCGTAGCGCCGAGAGATTCTATTTTTTTTATCGCAGCATGCACAGCCTCTTCGACATCCTTATCAATGCCTTCGATAAAGAATTCCTTCGGTATGCCGATGCGGAGGCCCTTGATCTCTTTGCCCAAAGCGGCCTCATAATCGGGTGTATTGTAAGACACCGATGTTGAGTCGAGAGGATCGTGACCCGCAATAGCTGTGAGCATTGCAGCGGCATCTGATACATCCCTAGTGATCGGCCCGATCTGGTCCAGTGACGATGCAAATGCGACCAGCCCGTACCGTGACACGCGCCCGTAAGTCGGCTTCAGCCCCACAACACCGCAAAGCGACGCCGGCTGCCTGATCGAGCCGCCCGTGTCGGAACCTACAGCAGCTATGCATTCTCCGGCGGCAACCGCAGCAGCAGAGCCTCCGCTGCTTCCCCCCGGCACGCATTCCAGGTTCCACGGATTTCTCGAAGTATGAAAGCCCGAGTTCTCGGTGGAGGAACCCATGGCAAATTCGTCTAGGTTAGTCTTGCCGACCAGGACGTATAAATGTTCTTTCAGCTTCGCTGTAACCGTGCTCTCATACGGTGGTATGAAATTATGTAGGATCTTTGAAGCGCAAGTGGTCAATATTCCCTTGGTGCACATATTGTCTTTAACCGCGATGGGGATTCCACTCAGAAGCGACATCCGATTCGAGATTATCGATTCTTGGGCATGCTCCGCCATCCGGTATGCCTCGTCCCTTGATACGGTTATAAAGGCCTTGACCTTATCTTCGACCGCATCAATGCGGCCGTACACAGCGGCAAGCACATCCCTGACCGAGACCTCGCGGTTATCGAGAAGACGCCTCAGTTCCCGGATGTTCATCTCATTGAGTTTCAACCAGTCCTCCTGATGCTGATATAGTTGCCGTCTTTCTCAAATTGAAATTTTATCACTCTGATATAATATTTGTAAATTATGGGAAATACCAATACTAAAGGCAGCGAGAAGGTCCTGAGATTTGCTGCTGCTCAGGATGACATATCAAAAAGACTCGATATATTTGCAGCTGACGGAGCTGGCTTCACGCGTTCCCAGGCTCAAAAATTAATCAGAGAAGGACGCATCCTGGTAAATGGAAAACCCGAAAGCCCGGGGTATAAAGTAAAGAATTCTGATATGATTGAAGTAAGCCTGCCCGGACAGTCTGACAGTGCACTTGTGCCCGAGGCCCTGCCGCTGACGATCCTTTTCATGGACGAATACCTTGCGGTTGTCAATAAGCCGGCGGGAATGGTTGTGTATCCCGCAGTAGGGCATATCGGGGGAACTCTAATGAATGCACTGGCATATCATGCGCCTAAACTGGCATCGATTGGCGGCGATCTACGGCCCGGTGTCGTCCACAGGATCGATAAAGAGACCTCCGGCAGCATTGTCGTTGCACTCGACGATGCTGCGTACTATAATCTGGTCGAACAATTCAGGAAGCGCTCGATTCACAGAAAGTACATCGCCATTGTATCAGGACCTTTAAAGAATGATTTCGGAGAGATCAACCTCGCTATCGGCCGTTCGGAGTCCGACAGAAAAAAAATGTCAACTCGGACAAAACGAGGCAAGGAAGCGGTCACACGCTGGCGGGTGCTCAGGAGGTTGAACAAGGCGACCCTCATCGAAGCGAAGCTCGGCACCGGAAGAACTCACCAGATACGCGTACACTTCGCGGCTATCGGCCATCCGGTGCTCGGAGACAGCACTTACGGCAGGAAGACCGAAGTCGAGATAAAAGGTAAAAAACTCCACTTCCCTCGCCAGATGCTCCATGCCGAGACACTTGGATTCGAGCATCCACATACCGGGCAGTTCATGGAATTCTCGTCCCCCGTGCCCGATGACATGAAGGAATTCATCGAAAAGTTGAGTTGAGGATTATGCATCGATATTAAGAAGTCTCGCTGCAGTTTCGAGCAGACCGGAAAACTCGGTACTTCTGACCACATATGCGTCCGGTTTGAATCCCCAGGCAAAGAACTCTTCCTTATATTCAAGGTTTGTATAAATGATAAACGGCAAACCTGGATTGATCTCCTTGGATGAGTTCAATAAATCGATCCCGTCTATCTGAGACTGAAGAAGACTCGAAATCACAAGGTCTGACCTGTTAGTGGTGAGATAATCCAGCGCTTCTTTTGCGGTCTCAAAATGAACCAATGACATTTTATCGCCGAATTTATTTTCAAGCTCACGGGAACATGTCTTGTAAGTTGCATGCTCCCTCTCGACGCAGACTATTATTTTCTTATCATCCGGCATTATTGTTCTAATCCTCCAACTGCATGAGTGTCTTGACTTATTATATCAATATTTTGAGATGTATCCAGGACTGTGGCTGGATATTTACGATTTCCCTTTGTCTTATGGTATTATATTTGTCTTGGCCGCGCCCATAGCTCAGCTGGATAGAGCGTCAGACTACGAATCTGTAGGCCGGGGGTTCGAATCCCTCTGGGCGCACCAGCTTCTCTCCCCCCCGAACGGAAAGCACCCTGATTACAAGGACTTTCTTGACATCGATATCGCCGAATTGGTACATTATACGGAAATCTATATATAGAGAGGGGTGAGTAACGAATGCCCTCTGTTAAACTCAGAGACAACGAATCTCTTGATTCCGCGCTTAAGCTTTTCAAAAAGCAATGCGAGCGTGAAGGCATTCTTTCTGAAGTAAAGAAGCACGAGTTTTATGACAAACCGAGCGTCAAGAAAAAGAAGAAAATTATTGCCGCTCGCAAAAAGGCTTCCAAAAAACCAAGGTCTTATGCTGCGAGGTAATTTTGGCTTTTCTCGATGATCTTAATACGGCATTGAAGGAGGCCTTGAAATTCCATGACGATCTAAAGGTTTCGGTCATCAGGATGACAAAGGCCTCCTTGAAGAATAAAGAGATTGAGAAGATGAGCAGCCTCACTGATGAGGAAATCCTGTCGGTCCTGTCAACCCTTGCCAAGCAGCGCAGGGAGTCCATCGAACGGTACTCTGCGGCGGGCAGAAGCGATCTCGCCGACAAGGAATCGCAAGAACTCGAAATTATCCACTCCTATCTGCCTAAGCAGTTGTCTGCGGCCGAACTCGACAATGTCAGACGCTCGGCCATCAGCGAATCGGGCGCGTCTTCTCTCAATGAACTCGGCAAGGTCATGAAGGTCCTAATGCCGAATATCAAGGGGGTTGCTGACGGTAAGATCGTCAATCAACGCGTCAAAGAACTCCTTGGGCCTGCATCTTAGTTTTCAAATCTTCTAAATAAGGATGCCTTCCTATGAAGCTTTTCGAACTCTATAAAAAAGCGATCGCTGCTGGAATAGACAATGATCCCAGGGGCAGAGACGCAGTTGTCAGAGAACTTGAACAGGCGAAAAAAAGATATGCTGATCTCAAACCCAGAGACAGGGACACGTTCGACACTGAGACCCTTGAGAACCCGTATTCTGATTCGCGCATATTGTTCGGCAGCGGTGATGAAGAAATAGACAGCATTATGATCGGCATAGATATAGACGTAGGGGAGATCCTTCTTGCAGAAACACTGAGGGGCAGGAATAGGAAGATCGATCTTTTGCTCTCTCATCATCCGGGAGGAGGCGCCTTCGGAAACCTTTTTGCGGTCATGTACATGCAGGCCGAAATCCTCCAGCGTTTCGGGGTCCCTGTCAATATCGCAGAGGCCCTTATTGAAGGGAGGGTCAAGGAGGTCGAACGGCGCCTCATGCCTGCAAACCATGCAAGATCGGTGGATGCAGCAAAGCTTCTAAATTTCCCCTTCATGTGCTTGCACACCCCTGCGGACAATATGGTGATGAAATACCTCCAGGATCTTTTCGACGACAAAAACCCTTACCGGCTCGATGATGTAATCGATCTGTTGCGTGAGATACCTGAATTCAGGGCCGCTGAGAAATATAATGCGGGACCGGGAATCCTGCTTGGCTCGGACAAGAGAAAGGCAGGCAAGATCTTCGTAGATATGACCGGCGGCACCGAAGGCGCAAAGGACGTATACCAGAGTTTAAGCCTGAGCGGAGTCAATACGATCGTCGGAATGCATATGAGCGAGGACCACCGGAAAGAAGCGGATCGCCACCACATAAATGTTATTATCGCCGGTCACATAGCCAGCGATAACTTCGGGATGAACCTCCTTCTCGACCGAGTGATCGGCATCGACAGTATAACTGTCATTGAATGCTCGGGTTTCAGAAGAATTGCCAGAAACTGATCCAAGCTCACGCACATGCAGACAACGGAATGAAATCTGACGGACTCATTGACGAGATAAAGTCACGGATCGATATCCATGACCTGATCGCCGAATATGTCGATCTGAAGCGCGCAGGACAGAACTACAAAGGCTTATGCCCCTTTCATTCCGAAAAAACACCTTCCTTCATGGTCAACCCCGCCAAGCAGATATTCCACTGTTTCGGATGCAATAAAGGCGGAGATATCTTCTCCTTCATCATGAATTATGAAAACATGCCTTTCAATGAAGCCCTCTCTTTCCTTGCAGGCAAGGCAGGCGTTCAGATCGAGGACTCACATGGCAGCGGTGCAAACAAGGGCCTGAAGGAAAACCTGTTCGCGATACACGAAGAGGCGCTAAAGTTCTACAGGGAGAACCTCAGGGAGACCGGGCATGCACTCTCATATCTCAGGGAGAGGGACATCAAGGAGGAAACAATCGAGCAGTTCTCTCTGGGGTATGCCAAAAGCGACCGAGATGCTCTTTTGCGTCGCCTTAGGAATGCCGGCTATACCGAGGTGCTTCTAAAAGCTTCAGGACTGACATATTTCAGCGGAGACAGCGCACACGATTTCTTCAGAGATCGCCTAATTTTCCCGATTTTCGATCTAAGGGGAAAGGTGGTTGCCTTCGGAGGACGAACGCTCTCATCGTCGAAGAACATCCCGAAATACCTCAACTCGCCTGAAAACGCGATCTTCAGGAAAAGTGAATCCTGTTACGGCCTCAATACGGCCAAGAACCATATTGCGCAAAAAGGATACACCATAATCGTCGAAGGATACTTCGATGTCATCGTCTGCCACCAGTTCGGCTTTCTAAATACCGTGGCACCTCTTGGAACTGCTTTGACTGCCGGACATCTCAGGAAACTAAAGAAGATCTCCAACAAGGTGCTACTTACCTTCGACGCCGATGCGGCAGGGATAGCGGCTGCCAAGAGGACGATCGAGTTGATATACGCTGAAGGGATGATTTCGAAGATCGTACTGCTCAGCGAAGGAGAAGATCCTGACACCTTCCTCAGAAAATACGGTCCCGATCAATTCAGGAATTTTCTTGCGAAGGCATCGTCGCCTGTCCGTTTTTTTCTTTCAAGAGCAGGCAGGAGCAAGATCGATGGGGTGCGACAGTTTCTCTCGATACTCTCTTCATGCCGGGACCAGCTTCTGCGGGACGATGCTCTGAGGGAACTCTCCGACCTAGCGAGCGAAAAAATACTCAGAACTGAACTTTCAAATATGTCCCACCATATCAGAGCAACGAATCGTCCGGCGCATTCGGACATTCTTCCGTCGCTTCCCGAACAAAGTGCGCCGCCTGCTGTCCCGGTGATGAGCAAAGAAGAGGAAATCCTGCTCAATCTCTCGCTGTCATTTCCACGTATGGCACGGCGCATAGCCGAACGCATCGATGCCTCGAACCTAGAGCACCCTCTCGTCAAACACCTCTTCGCGGCGGTCCTCGCTTTTGATCCTGATGAGGAAATCACGCCTGAGAAGATCATGACGGTTTGCAGCACCGAAGAACGGACTGTTATTTCCAAGTCCTCCATCGATCCCGGTATCGACATGGATGAGGTTTTTCAAAACGTCGAAGGATGTATCAGGAAAATTGCAGTCAAAGGGATCGACAAGAAGATCGCAGTGGCGAAGAACGAAGGGAATGAGAAAGAACTCAGCTTGCTTCACCTTGAAAAAAACCGACTCCTGCAAAAACCTGTTGGACTTTTTCAACCAAAAAAACCAAAATAGAGTAGTGAGGTGTTCTTGAACGGTCCCTTTGACGTCTATAAAAACGGCTTTGATGATGGAGAAGATGACGAGTCCGTCAGGAATCTCTCCGAGGAAGATCTCTTCCCGGAAGGAGATGCCGTCGAGACTGCCGAGACAAAGAGTGACTCCGACCAGGAGTTCGACCCTCTAAAGTCTTACCTGAAAGGTATCAGCACTCTCCCACTGCTTACCAAGGAAGGGGAAGTCGAAATCGCGCGCCAGATCGAACAGGGCAAGGAACGGATCGAGGGCGCCCTCTTCACCATCCCTTTCATATTCAAGAAACTTATCATGCTCGGCAGGCTCGTGGAGAGCGGTGAAGCCCCCCTCATTGACCTGATACAGGATGGTGAAGACATTTCCGATGAAGATATCCTGAAAGAGAAAGAGCGGTTTGCACGCATTACTGCGGAGATCGCGGCCCTTACTGACAAGAGACAGCGCCTGCTGGCTAGTTGTGCAACCAGCCGGAACAAAGAAAGCCTGCGGCCGGTATCCGCTAAATCCGCTGCCGCAGAGGAAAAATTAACAGAGAATAAGGCGCTGATCATAGCGAAGATAAAAGAGCTCAACCTGAAAGTCGATGTTGTAAACGCCTTTTTCGAAGAGTTGAGAAAGATGGGTGAACAAATAGAAAGCCTCCAGTCAAAGGTCCGCATGCTCAAGAAGTCTGGCAGCAATAAAGAATTAAAGGAGCATCTTTCAGAAATAGCACGAATAGAAGAATCCTTCGGTGTTGATAGCAATGAAATAATTAAGGTCGCTCAAGAGGTCTTCGATGCCGATCTTGATGTCGGCAAGGCAAAGAGCAGGCTCGTTGAAGCAAACCTAAGGCTCGTAATCAGCGTCGCAAAAAGATATATCGGCAAAGGCCTCACACTCGGGGACCTCATCCAAGAAGGGAATATTGGACTTATGCGTGCCGTTGACAAGTTTGAATACAGGAGGGGCTACAAGTTCAGTACGTATGCCACATGGTGGATACGGCAGGCCATCAGCAGGTCGCTGGCCGATCAGTCGCGGACCATCAGAATACCGGTCCACATGATAGAAAATATAAACCTGATCAACAGGACCGCAAAACAGCTGGTACAGGAAGAGGGAGCAGATCCAAACGCTGAAGATATCTCGAAACGGGCGAATATCCCGGTCAGCCGCGTGCGCAGTATCATGAAGATAACGAAGGAACCCATATCGATCGAGACCCCCATAGGCGATGATGAAGATGCAATGCTCAAGGATTTCATCGAAGACAAATCCATTCAATCCCCGCTTGACCTCGCCATACAGGACGATCTGAAAACCCAGATCGACAAGGTTCTGTGCACTCTTTCGCCCAAAGAACAGCTCGTGATTCGGAGAAGGTACGGTCTGGGGGAAGATGCTCCGCACACACTCGAAGAGGTTGGGCAGGAATTCGAAGTGACTAGGGAAAGGATACGCCAAATAGAGGTAAAGGCGATCCGCAAACTTAAGCATCCATCTCGGAACAAGTGGCTAAGGGACTTTCTTAATAAACCATAATCCCAGCCTGTAATTTTCTTGTTCTCATTGACAGAGTCATGGCAATCCTATTATTATAATTGTTACTTTTTTTTGCGCATTTTACTTCATTTTTGTCGATATCGACATCGACGGCTGATAAGGTTAATCAGTTGCAATTCATAGATAGCGGAGGTCTTCATGTCAGGACATTCCAAATGGTCACAAATAAAGCATAAAAAAGCGAACACCGACGCAAAAAAAGGCAAGTCTTTCACTAAAATAGTCAAAGAAATAACCGTTGCCGCCCGTTCCGGCGGCGACCCAGACGGTAATCCCAGGTTGCGGCTCGCCATTGACAAGGCAAAAGAAGTAAATATGCCTTCCGAAAACATTAAAAAGGCAATAATGAAAGGCACCGGGGAACTGCCGGGCGTCAACTATGAGGAAGTCATCTATGAGGGCTATGGTCCTGGGGGTGCGGCGGTCCTGATGGACGTTCTCACAGACAATAAAAACAGGACCGTCTCCGAGATACGCCATATACTCTCAAAAAATGGTGGGAACCTCGGCGAATCTGGGTGCGTCGCGTGGATATTCGACAAGAGAGGGTACATACTCGTCGATAAGGCAAAGGTTGATGAAGACACGCTGATGTCTATCGCCCTCGATGCGGGCGCTGAAGATATGAAAAGCGACCCCAAAGAAGACAATTACGAAATCATCACCGCGCCGGAAACCCTGGATACGGTCAAGAATGCAATTGCTGATCATAAAATGGACATATCTCTCGCCGAGGTCACAATGCTCCCGAAAAATTATGTGCCTCTTGAAGGCAATGCCGCCGAGCAAATGATCAGGCTGATAGATGCACTCGAAGAACACGACGACATTCAGAACGTTTATGCGAATTTCGATGTCGCAGATGACATCCTCAAGTCGTGATTTATTATAAACCAAGCGCTATTGACAGTTTCAATCATGACGGTAGACAATAGTTAATATATGTTTGAGCCAATACGTATTACATTCAAGCGAAAATTCCTTGCCGGACTCGTAATTACCGTACCCGTTACGCTCACCATCGTTGTCATCGCCAGCCTCTTCAAATTCATAGACGGAATTCTGGGTCAGTTCTTCGATATGTTCCTGGGCATGCATATAGCCGGCCTCGGCTTTATTGCTGCCGTCGGCATCATCTTCCTGGTCGGAATAATATCTACGAATGTATTCGGGAAAAGAGTGCTTAACTTGGTAGAATATATTTTTCTTAACATCCCGGTATTCAAGAGCATCTATACATCCCTGAAGCAGCTTATCGATGCCTTTTCACCTGACAGCAAGGGGTCTTTCCACAAATTCGTAATTGCTGAGTATCCCCGTGCAAGCTGCTATGCCTTCGGCTTTCTCACTAAAGAATGCACGGTACGGTACGATAATGAAGAATTAAAGCTGAAGACGGTCTATATCCCGACCAACAACCTTTACATGGGGGAGATAGTGCTCCTGGACGACAGGAGCATAACCTATACCAACATCCCGATTGAAGAAGGCATACGAATAGTGCTCTCGGGAGGCATTGCAACACCCGCACTCATCACAGCGACAAAGGAAGGAGCTTAGTGGGACTATACACGGTAATCCTCGCTGCCGGCCTCGGCACAAGAATGAAATCATCGACATCTAAGGTGCTGCACACGATAAACGGCAAACCGATTGTTAGCTACGTTGTCGAGGCTGCCCGCGCTTTAAAACCCTTACAGATTGTAGTCGTTATCGGCCCGGAAAGCAACGGCATACAGGAAGCACTCAGGGACGAGAGAGTTACATTTGCAGTTCAGAAGGAGGCCAAAGGTACTGCAGACGCGCTGAAGACTGCTTCCAGGAAACTTGCGGGATTGAAAACTGGCAAAGGAACGGTCCTGATCCTGAGCGGCGATACGCCTCTGGTAAACCCGCTGACTCTTCAGCAATTGGTTACAGTCCATAAGCGCAAGAGGGAATCTCTTTCGGTCCTTTCTTTTATCGCCGGAGGCGATCATGCCTATGGCAGGATAGTTAGAGATGGTGACAATTTGACCTCAATTGTCGAAGACAAGGACGCGACCGTGGAACAAAAAACAATTTCTGAAGTCAACAGTGGCATCTATGCTATGGAGTCTTCTATACTCGCTCTTCTTAGAGAGGTCAAGATGAACATCCAAAAGGGGGAGTATTACCTGACCGACATCGTAGGCATAGCAGCCCGCAAGGGATATCGCGTCGGTTCGCATGTGCTGGGCTACGAAACTGAATTGACCGGCATCAACACAAGAAGAGAACTCTGCATGGCAGGACTGTACCTGAGAGACAGGATTGTAGCAAAATGGTTCGACAAAGGGGTATCGTTCATCGATCCGGAATCCGTGATGATCGATCCGGACACCACGATCGGCATGGATACGGTCATCTATCCCAATGTCTTCATCGAAGGGAAGAGCATGATCGGCAGCAACTGCAAGATCTATCCCAACACCCGCATCATTGACAGTACAATCGGCGACAATGTCACCATCAAGGATTCCTCCGTTATCGAATCCTCGAACATACAGGATCGTGCAGAGGTGGGTCCCTTTGCTCACCTCAGGCCAGGTTCCATAATAGGGGTTTCTGCAAAGATCGGTAACTTTGTCGAGATCAAGAAATCGGTCATCGGTAACGGCACAAAGGCGTCGCATCTCAGCTACTTGGGGGATGCCGAAATCGGCGATCATGTCAACATCGGCGCCGGTACCATAACCTGCAATTATGATGGATTAAATAAACACAAGACAGTTATAGAAGAAAGAGTTTTCGTCGGAAGCGATACGCAGCTTGTCGCACCCGTTAAGGTCGGGAAGGGAGCTTATATCGGCGCCGGCTCGACAATTACCAAGGATGTTCCGTCCATGGCGCTTGCAGTTTCTCGTACGTCCCAGAAGAATATCGAGAACTGGGCGGAGGGAAGGTCCGACGGGAAAGATAAACACAAGCCCAAATAATAACTACTCTGTAAATTATTAATCAGCAAAGGAGGCAGACATGTGCGGCATCATCGGATACATCGGATACAGAAAAGCCATCCCTATAGTGATGGAAGGCCTCAAGAGGCTGGAATACAGGGGATATGATTCTGCCGGTATCGCTTATTTCGCCGACGGCGACATAAATGTCAAGCGCTGCAAGGGCAAGATCCAGCAACTCGACTCCATCGTCGACGCCCAGAAAATCGAAAGCACGTCCGCCATCGGCCATACCCGCTGGGCCACTCATGGAAAGCCCTCCGATGAAAACGCCCATCCTCACAGGTCCGGCGGGATAGTACTGGTCCACAACGGCATAATCGAGAATTATGTCGAGCTTAAGCATAAACTTCAGGACGAAGGTTTCGTCTTCAAGTCCCAGACAGACACCGAGGTGCTCTGTCATCTAATCAACAAATACGCCTCCACCCTTCCGCTTGAAGATGCAGTAAGGTCTGCACTGAAAGAAGTCCGCGGTGCCTACGCCTTTGCCGTCATCGATAAAAGAGAACCTGACAAGATCGTCGCAGTAAGAAAGGAGAGTCCACTCGTTCTGGGTCTCGGCGAGAATGAATATTTTCTGGCATCTGATGTGCCGGCGTTTATCAGCTATTCACGGGAGGTAATCTTCCTCGATAATAATGAAATGGCCGTAATGCATAGGGATGGGATCGTTATTACCGATTTTGAGGGTAACCCGGTGAACAAAAATGTCGTAACTATATCATGGAGCCCTTCGATGGCTGAAAAAGGTGGATACCGCCATTTCATGCTCAAGGAAATCAATGAGCAGCCAAGGTCCGTTTCGGATACCATAAGGGGAAGAGTATTCCCCGAAAAGGGTGAGGTCGACATCGGAGAATTCGGACTGAATGCTGAAGTCCTCAGCAAGATCGATAAAATATTCATCGTTGCCTGTGGCACCTCGTACCACGCAGCAATGGTCGGAAAATACATGATCGAGGAGCTTGCAAGGATCCCGGTAGAGATTGACATCGCCTCGGAATTCAGATACCGTGCACCGATCATGGGAGAAAAAACCCTGTTCATTGCAATAACTCAATCAGGTGAGACTGCTGATACACTGGCAGCCATGCGGGAAGCCAGGAGACTCGGGGCTTCTGCACTGACCATCTGCAATGTGATCGGCAGCACCGCATCCAGAGAGGCAGACTACGTATTCTACACCCATTCCGGACCGGAGATAGGAGTGGCTTCCACAAAGGCCTTCTCGGCACAGATAGTCGCCTTATACCTATTTGCCGTGGCTATTGGAAAAAACAAGGGCACTATCGATGTCGGGACTGCAACTTCGCTTATCGATGACCTGCTGCGTCTCCCGGGAAGTATCGAGGCCGCTCTCGAACTCGACGGGAAGATACACTCCATATCCAAAGAACTATTCAAGGCGAAAGACTTTCTATACCTCGGCAGGGGCATACAATACCCCATCGCTCTCGAAGGGGCGTTGAAGCTTAAAGAGATATCATACATACATGCAGAGGGCTATGCAGCAGGCGAAATGAAGCACGGTCCAATAGCTTTAATCGATGAAGAACTCCCGGTTGTTGTCCTTGCCCCGTCAGGCCGCCTATTTGAAAAGGTCTTGTCCAACATGGAGGAAGTCAATAGCAGGGGTGGCATCCTGCTCACGCTGGCCACCACAGGTCATGAGGCCATTACCAAGCTGTCTCGATACTCTCTTCTTATGCAGGGAAGCAACAGCTACCTGAACACCGTCATCTTAACTATTCCACTTCAGCTTCTCGCCTATCATATAGCCGTACTTAGAGGCTGTGATGTCGATCAGCCTAGGAACCTTGCCAAGAGCGTAACTGTAGAGTAGCCTCGGCATGAGTTAGCGGTTTATGGATGGTCGGCCCTGTCCTTTTATAGGGTCCTGTATGGTATACTTAAGGAGACGATAATGGCTAAAGATGTTTTATTAGAGGATCTTAATCCCCAGCAAAGAGAAGCCGTTCTTCATGCTCATGGTCCCCTGCTTGTACTGGCCGGCGCTGGGAGTGGTAAGACGCGCATTATCACCTGCAGATTTTCCAATCTTGTCAAAAAGAAAAAATTTTCGCCTTCATCTATTTTCACAGTGACGCTGACCAACAAGGCCGGAGAGGAAATGAAAGAGAATATCTCCAAGTGTCTTGACTGCGATCACAAACAGAACTGGATCGGCACGTTCCATTCCCAGTGCAACAAGATACTTAGAAAAGAGATAAAGGCCATCGGTTTCAAGCCCGACTTCGCAATTTACGACGATGACGACCAGAGTTCTCTTATCAGGCACATACTGAAGGAATTCAATATCTACGAGGCCCTTTACAAAGGGGTTGCTTCCCGAATAGGAATACTGAAGGCCTCGATGATCAGCCCAGAGGATTTCCTGTCACAGGGAGACGGCTTCAGCTTTGATGAAAAGCTCGGCAGGGTTTATCTGAGATACCAGGATGAGTTGCAGCGGTCAAATTCGCTCGACTACGACGACCTTGTAATGCTGACAGTCAAGTTGTTCGATGAGAACCCTAAAGTCCTGCATAAGTACCAGGAAATGTTTCCTGCTATCCTGGTCGATGAATTCCAGGATACCAACCGTGCCCAGTTTCGGCTGCTTCAGCTACTTGCCGGAAAGCAGAAAAACGTATGCGTCGCCGGAGACGACGATCAGAGCATCTTTAAATCCAGGGGTTCAGATACAGGAAATATCCTGAATTTCGAGAAGGAGTTCCCTGGCGCTAAGGTCATCAAACTCGACCGCAATTACCGCTCGACCGGCAACATACTGAAAGTCTCCTCGTCCGTTATCGCCAAGAATATCCAGCGAAAACCCAAGTGCCTGCAAACCGATAATTTATGCGGGGAGAAGGTATTTTACTGCAATCTCGGCTCGGAAGAGGATGAGGCAAAATATGTCTCCCGCGCAATAAAAGACCTCTATCTTAAGAGCAATTACGAATATAACAATTTCGCCGTATTCTACCGCATCAACCTACAGACGAAGACACTTGAGGATGCCCTGAGAGAGGAGAGCATACCCTACCAGGTGATCGGCGGCACGAGCTTTTATCACCGAAAAGAGGTGAAAGACATCATCTCATATGTGAGGCTGGCCCTCAACAATAACGACAACGTAAGTCTGAGGAGGATCATCAACAGCCCGGCTAGAGGCATCGGCTCCACCACTATCTCCAAGATCGAACAGGAAGCGAAGAAGAACTCATTGAGCCTGTTCAAGACATTGAAATCGATGCTCCAAACAAACGGCGTTGCCGCGTCCTTCAAGGACAAGCTTGCCGACTTTGTGAAGACCATTGAAGATTTTTCGTCACGTTCCTACAGGAGCGCCGCTGATATGATCAAGGACATTGTAGAAAAGACGGGCTATCTCGATGAACTCGAGGAGGAGCGTATCCAGGCAATACTTGAACTCTCATCGTCGGCGGAAAATATAGCTTCCCGTGACTTCATCGACCGTGTATCGCTGTCGTCTGCTTCTGATGAAGCGCCGCCTGCACACGCGGTCACGCTTATGCCCCTGCACAATACGAAAGGCATCGAATTCCCGGTCGTCTTTATCATCGGCCTCGAAGAAGGCACTCTTCCTTATTTCAAGGCTTTCGACAATGCAGCCGAAATGCAGGAGGAGAGACGCCTTCTCTATGTCGGGATGACCCGCGCCAAACAGATACTTTCCCTGAGCAGCGTCAAGCGGAGAAGAGTATATTCCAAGATACAGGAGCAGGAACCCTCCCGGTTCCTTGCAGACATGCCTAAAGACTGCTGCACATGGGTCGAACGTGCCCAGCAGAAGGAAAAAATGGTTACTTCATCGGCGCTCCATCCCCCTTCAAAAAAGGCACCTTCTTTTATCGTCGGATCAAGGGTGAAGCATCCCGCATGGGGGGTCGGCATAGTTAGGGATTGCTGCGGTGAGGGAGAGGAAGCCAAAGTAACTGTAAATTTCCCCGGCATAGGATTGAAGCGCCTGGCGGCAAAACTTGCAAATCTAGAAAGGATCTGATATGAAGTTATCACTTGTTGAAGTGAGACATATCGCTCAACTTTCGCGCCTGGCACTTTCTGAAGATGAGGCCGAACTGTATGGACAGCAGCTCAGCAAGATCATAGACTATGTTGAGCAACTGGACAATCTTGACACTTCAGCAATTGAGCCCACTTCCCATATCATACCGTTAAATAACGTAATGGCTGACGATATTCCGGGTGCCTCTCTGCCTCGCCTTGAAGCATTGAAAAATGCGCCAGACACAACAGGGAAGTTTTACCGGATCCCAAAAATAATCGAATAACTCATTAATAATGCAAGGACGGCCATGCGGCAGTCCAGTGAATAAAACGCAGCGTTTTCGCAAGTATTCTCGTACAACTTATGCGAAAAAGGAGATAGAAGCATGTTCCGCTGTTTTTTAAGATCTAAGATCCATCTCGCAACTGTAACAGAATCGAATCTGGCCTATGAAGGAAGCATAACAATAGACAGCAATTACATGGAAATGGTCGGGATCCTTCCCTATGAACAGGTAATGATAAGCAATATGAACAACGGCGAGCGTTTCGAGACTTATGTCATCCCAGGCAAACCAGGGTCGCGTGAGTTCTGCCTTAATGGCCCCACTGCCCGTAAAGGCGCCGTGGGAGATCGGATTATCATCTTTTCATACTGCTGGATAGACGACCATGACAAGATGAAGAGCTTCAAGCCTGTCATCATCAAACTAGACAATAAGAATAAACCGGTGTCAACCACTCGGGATTGAAATCCCGAGCATGTTAAGTGTCCGAAAGGGTATGCGCGTGCTCTTGTTGACCAGGCTCAGTGTATTAACACTACGTTACCGACGAATACATAGGCATCTTGGGATGCTCGCCAGTCTCGGGCTCTGC
>Ga0181523_10000220_pt1 | contig 62938 bp, 54 predicted proteins | sample PEATcosm2014_Bin_43_FD_119752 | JGI IMG/M metagenome (GOLD analysis project Ga0181523, IMG submission 119752) | Peatland microbial communities from MTU Mesocosm Facility, Houghton, MI, USA - PEATcosm2014_Bin05_30_metaG | ecosystem: Environmental > Terrestrial > Soil > Wetlands > Peat | place... | reverse complement strand
CGTCGCCGTGGACGCCACCGGTTTGGCGCAGGGCGCGGTGAGCACGTTCTTTGTGCGGCGCATGCATCATCACGGGCAAAAACCGCTGCCGTGGCGGCACTGGCTGAAGTGGGTGGTCGCCATGGATTTGGATCAGCAGTTCGTGCTGTCGCAACTCGCTCGGCGCGGTCCATGGAACGACTGCGCGAATTTGCCGGCGGTTGTCGCAGCCGCATCGAAACAAACCCGCATCGGGCTGGTGCTGGCCGACGCGGAGTTCGACAGCGAGCGCAATCATACCTACATCCGCCAACACCTCGGAGCGCAGAGCGTGATTCCCGCTAAGCGCGGAAAGAAAACATGGCGCTTGCACGGAGTGCGCGCGGAGATGCGGCGTGCGTTTCCACAACGGGTCTATCGGCGCCGCGCCCTGATCGAAAGCCTGTTCTCTTCCGTGAAACGGAAACTCTCGGCACGCGCACCAGGCGATCCTTACGCATGCAGATGCGTCAAGCCTTGCTGCTCGGATTGAGTTTCAATTTGTACCGGTTGAAACATCGGCGCCTTTTCCTGAGGATGTCAACAGAGCCAGATAACTTCTAGATTCTTCCGAAGGATATGGCTCCTCGGCTGCTTGAAGTCTGGCCATTGAGAGAACTGGGCGAATCCCTCGCGTCGAAGCGTTAAAACGTCAGTTTCCATTAATCAGGTGCACTTCGTTGAGCTAGACATATGACGCGATGCTATTGGGGTTCTGCCCAACCACCGTAACTGCAAAGATGTCATTCCTGGAATAATGATCAACATGGCGTATTTACAAACACTTCTTGTACTCCGGCAAGACCCTGGCTTATGTTGAAACGCGAATCTTGTTCCGACTGTCCTGGTCCAATCGCGAAAGGGCACGAACTACTGCCTGTACTGTTCCAGAGATATTTTCTCCAATCGACCAGGTTTCCATTCGTAGCCGCGCTGCACGGCCGTAGCTTGAGAGCACAGCGGGATCGGCAAGAGCATCTCTCAATGCGCCTGCTAGGGCGTCAACGTCCCCGCAAGGGTAAATGAAGGAAGGATTTACGGGAGCGATCAAGTCCTGTGCGGCACCTACCCTGTCACTCGCCATGACTGGACATCCACAACAAGACGCCTCGTTTACGACGACTGCAAATGGTTCGTATTCGGAGGGAAGCACCATGATATCCGAAGCGGTATAGATCGAAGGCAGCTCCGATTGATTGACAAATCCAAGAAATTGAACGCGATCGGCAATCCCAAGTTTCACAGCCGCAGCTTCTAGTGCCAAACGTAATGGGCCTGCGCCAGCAAACACCAAGGCCGAATTAGGAACCGACGCAAGAGCGAATGCGCGAAGCAGATCGAGGGGACGTTTCCAGGGTTGAAGCTTAGCGCAGAAGAGCACGACTAAAGATTCAGGAGCTATACCCCAAGAGCGACGGACGGCGGTTCGATCGACTTGCAAAGATCGTTCATTCCACCATTCATTATCGACGGAGTAGGGCGTCAGAGTAATCCTATCTTCCGGAATGCCGATAGAGCACAAAAGATTGAATGTTGCCGTCGACGGAACAACTACTTGGTCTGCGAGAGAATACAGTCGCGGCCAGAGAAATCTCTTAACCGCACTTTTCCATGAACGTGAATCGCGCGAAGAGAGAGTGTTGGCATCCGTTCCGAAGAGAAATGCTGCTCTACTCGCACGCGCCGCGAGTAGAGCTATCCAGAATGAGGCCCGAATATATCCAGTGAGGCAGATGATCGCGTCGAACTGTCCATGCCGGATCAAATTCCACACTCCAAAATTGCAGAGGCCGAAGAAGGATTCCGAACCCGAGCCTTGATTGGGTATCTCGGTCCATTCATAACCTTCGAGAAGAGGAACGTCCCATTTGACTGTGGCAGTGAACTCGGGGTCATATGTGGCTTCAGCTCCGCGCAGAGAGCAATAACCTACATGTATATCCATTTGAGGATGTCGCGCCATTCGACGCAAGACTGGAGACATGTACTGGACAGGGTGAGAGCAAAGAAACAACACTCGAAAACGGCGTTCAGGCACAAACTGCTCCTGCGGAAAAAGAAGCTCCAAGTGAGTAGGATTGAACGATCAATTCAATAACGAACATGCTCGTGAGGCAGCATACACGGTTTTGGCAGTCGACTGAAGTCGGCGAGACTCGGTTAGTTAAAAGTTGTGAAATAATAGATTTTATGATTTTTTTGGCGATTTCATACTTCTGGCCCGGCGCCCCAACGGCATTCGATTTCTCGCTGAGAATTGCAGCATGAAACTCCTTCTATATTCACATTATTTCGTACCCAGCGTCGGTGGGGTCGAGAGCATCGTACTTTCCCTCGCCAGAGGTCTAACAGGTGTCCGCACTCCGGAGGGTCTGGCTGAATTCGATCTCACTCTCGCGACAGAGACACCGGCAGCAGGATTTGATGATCGGTTACTCCCCTTTCGCGTCCTGCGACAGCCCAGTCCTTCGCAGTTGCTGAAGATGATCCGTACTTCGGACATGATTCATCTGGCTGGCCCTTCACTTTTCCCGCTATTGCTCGGATGGCTGACTCGTAAACCTGTGGTTGTAGAACATCATGCTTTTCAGATGATCTGCCCGACCGGTCAGCTTGTTATTGAGCCGCATGGCATTCCTTGTCCAGGCCATTTCATGGCTGGACGTCATCTCAAGTGTCTACGCTGCCGCTCAGACAACGATTGGCTGACCTCATGCAAGCTTTGGTCATTAACCTTTGTTCGCCGATTCCTCTGCTCCCGTATTGCTGTAAACATTATGCCCACGGATTGGCTTAGCGGGCTAACTCACCTAACTAATGCCGTATCAATTCCGCACGGCATCGAACTGATCACACGTGACTCGAGGTCACTGGATTCGGCTGGGTCTCCTCGAATAATTTTTCAAGGCCGATTGGTAACGACGAAGGGTTTGCCAGTGTTGTTGGAGGCTGCGAGCATCCTTCGCTTGGAGAATCGAGCTTTCGAGATTCTGGTGATCGGCGACGGTCCAGAAAGGGCCGTCATTCAAGAGCTCGCCGAGAAACTGCAGCTGTCTCCATGCGTGCGCTTTGCTGGAATGATTGCGGCAACCGACCTCGAATCAGCTTATGCAAAGGCCAGACTCGTTGTGGTTCCATCGCTTGGAGGTGAAGTTTTTGGTTTGGTCCTAGCTGAGAACATGTCCCGAGGTCTTGCAGTTGTCGCATCAAATCTCGGGTCTTTTGCGGAAGTCATGGGCGATGCCGGACTGACGTTTCGTGTGGGAGATGCGAAAGATCTGGCCAAGCAGGTAGCGCGTCTGCTTGATGACTCGTCACTTTGCGCTACGCTCGGTGACCGTGCTCGAAGCCGTATCTTCCACGCCTATTCACGGACCCATATGATAGACGAACACTCAAAGCTTTACCGAAGACTTCACGCCGCTAAACAAAATTAATTTTGCGTCGGAGTACCAACGTAGGGCGAATACTTTCTCGACAGAACTTGCTATTTGAACCGATTCTGTTTTTGGAAGCAGGATTGACTGATCCTCCGGCTGAAATGATTCGAAGATCAAGACTAATTCTGGAAGTCATCGAATTCGATCACCCTGAAGTTGAGAGATTTCCTGAACACATGAATTCTAGACATCCCGTCATTTTCCTTGACGGTCAAGAGACGCTCCAGAATGCTCGGTTCTGTCAATGCGAATCCAAATGCCGCGCGTGACTCAATGGATGCGTCTAAGATAGAAAGGCAATTTGTCAATCATGATAAAATCGCATGCGATGATGAGAAGTGTCATACCTCGTGTCTTAAGTCTAATTCCCCCTAAGCTAAGACGACTAATTATCGGTCGATCGGATCAGCCATCCCGGATCGCGACGGTTTTTCACAATTTGGTGAACTACTCAGTGCGGGAAAATTCTGAAGCATTCCCGTGTCACGGACCGCTCCAGGGCTTTAAAATGTCCACAGATTGGGCACGCTATCGTGGATACATATACGGGAACTGGGAGCCTGTTGCTACTGAGGCGATCATTTCGCACGTCAGGCCTGGAATGTGCACATTCGACATCGGAGCACATCTGGGCTACTACTCGCTACTGCTTGCGAAGTGTGTTGGCCCTGGCGGACGAGTCGTGAGTTTCGAAGCTGCCCCTGGGAATTTTTCAACACTGAAGAAAAACATATTGATAAACAACTTAGACCAAATAGATTTGATAAATATGGCTGTGTTTTCCAGGCCAGGCATGATCGGAATGTCCGTATCTCCCACTGATACTGGTTCTGGGGATTGGTCCATCAATCGACAACTGAATGCTGGCAGCATTCAGGTTCAAACAATTTCCCTCGATCAGTTCTGTGAAGCGCACCGAGTCTCGCCCGATTTTCTCAAAATTGATGTCGAAGGAGCTGAGTACGATGTTCTTGTCGGCGGCCGCGATATTATCGGCCGTAGCCAGCCGTCCATGTTAATCGAGCTTCATCACTTCGATGGAGACTTGTCAACCAATCGCGTTCCTGATTTGTTGGAAAAGTGGAACTACCGCATTCAATGGCTGGAAAAATGGCCGCAAACTAGCCAAATTTTGGCGCAACCTTCTTCGACGAGACCAGTTCGGGTTGATAAAAGCAGTGCAAACATGTGAGAGTTTTTGTTCACCTTCTCATCAGAATACTTTCCAAGAGTTGTTTGGTTTTCTCCGCATTGTCGTCCCAACTGCAATTTGACATTGCATATCGAGAAGCAGCAGCTCCGATCGTAAGGCGCAGCGTGCTGTCGGTCTGAATTTTGCGAATGAGAGTGGCCAGTTCATGTGAGTTCCGGGGATCACGGAGGATGAATCCGGTTGCCCCATCCCGGATCATCTCGCTGGCACCTGCATTGGCACTGGCGATGACCGGTAGGCCGCAGGCCATGGCTTCCAGAATTGGCAGATTGAAAGCATCCTCCAGAGAGGGACCCACATAAAGGTCTGCTGCGGCGTAAAAAGAGAGGACATCCGAAGAGGGCCTTTCAAATCGAATCCGATCCTGCAACCCATGCCGTTCGAGCAAAGGGCCATAGAAGCTGGGATCATCACCACCAACAACAAGCACGTGCAGCGGTAGATCGGAGAGCAGATCAGTTGCCTTGATAAGAGTATCAAGCCCTTTCTTTTTCCAATCATTCCCAATAAGAAGCAACACGAAATCGTGCTCCTCGTAAAGGAACGATCGTCTGGATGCATTCCGATTTGTAATTCGGCGTTCCGCGGAAAATCGAAGAGTATCCACGGCATTGGGAATGACGCTGACGTCCTCACGCTGAAAGTGTGATTTCAACTGGGCTGCGACAAGAGAGGAGACAGCCACAAGATGCACGCTTGGATCGCAGTAGAATTTTCGCTCGAGAAACATAGCGAGCTTGTAGTAAAGCTTTCGGTGAAGTGCGCGCGGCCACATTTGAGGCGGAACTCGCTGGTAGGTTAGTTCTGACTTAACCCGTTTATAAAACTCATGAAACACAATGTGAACCACTATCACATCTGCATCTGGGCAATTAATTCCAGGGGAATAGACAAGATCGGGCCGGACCATCCCGGCGCGCATGTCTTGCCACCGTCTCCAATAATTGGCAAAGAACCACCAAAGATACTTTAGGAGATGAGGGCCTGGGATGTCGGAAATTCGATGCCAGCGGATGACCTGAGGTTCGTTTGGTGAAACAAGTGAGGCTGGAAGAACCCCGTGAAGCTCCGAGACTCTTTGGGAATAAAGATCGACGCTCCATTGCCCCAGGCGCACGAAGCGCTCGATTTGCTCAATGATACATAGTTCAGTCCCGTGCTGCCGGTCTAAGAACGGAGAGACAACCGCGAGGCGCAATTCAGCCCTTCCTTGAAAAAGCTGTGCGATTAGCTGCTTTAAGGAACTTTCGCATGAGATAGCTATAGCCTACCAAGAACCATACGCAAGCCTTGCTCATCCAACCCTCCAATGAACGGAAGCCTCGGAAAGGGATGGCGGGCAACGCAGGAGGGGAAACTTAGTGGCGATTGTCCGCACAGAAATAGCTCTAGAGATGCAGCACACAACGCAAAGAACTAGACCGACGATTCCGAACATCGCAATTGCGTTGCCAAAACTGTTCTCGCCGCTCGGATAGATGGGTGTTACTCGGACGATTAGAATCACGTTTTGGCTGCCTATGTGATTCTACTAACCCAGTAACATGAAGGCCAGCGAGGATACCGGGAGGCCTATCCCGACGAATGCCAAGGCAAATCGTTGGGTGAAGATAGGTCGAGAGGGCTGAAATTGTCTCAGCTACGTGACCTAATGGTGCGGGAAAACTTCGCTGGAAGGGCGGACCGTTCATTTGCAGAGGTATCCATTCGGGATTCCGGTTTGGTGGAAGGAGTAGATTGCGGACCGCCCGTCACCCGCGATTTCTAGCTCTCTTCTTGTATGTATGTGTGTGAGGAAGTTGGTTACCAACGAGGAAAATCAAGCGGATCCCTATAATTTAAACTCAGTTTGGGACATATGCAGGGGTGATCTTCACCGGATCTACCATTCTTCCTCCGGCCTATGCTGAGCCACGAGTTGATAGACGCAAAGCGAGAGGGAGGGCCAATTAGTGGAACCAAGAAAATCTTCTGACCTAACCTGCTCTATTTACCGTGTCATTAGCTATAACTCCAAAGGCACTTTGCTGGGCCTGTGGGATTGAAGTATCGTGCTTTGGTAAAGAGGCATCTTGGGGTTCCGACGACCTAGCTTGGGTGTGGATAACTCGCCCGCTGATGCAATTTCGCCGCCCTTTCAGTCAAGGTAATTGTCGTTCAAGTCTTGCCTCTGGCTTACGATTTTGTCTTGTTTCAACGCTGAGGAGGCGTCATGAATAGAAAGCCCAGTGAATTTGCACTTGCGGCAGTTGCTCTTGTGTGCATTTTGATCCTGGCTGCATGCAATTGTGCTCCGACACTGCGATACATCGTTATCACTCCCGCCAGTACGATTATCCTCGTCGGCTCAACGCAGCAGTACACCGCCACAGGATATTACAGTAACGGCAGCTCCACCCCAGGCCTCAGCGTTACTTGGGGTTCGTCCAATAGCACTGTCGCCACTATTAACAGCACGTCCGGTGTTGCCACCGCTGCTGCCATTGGCACCACTTCCATTACCGCCACGGCTCTTGGCATCTCCGCTGCCAGCGCCACTCTTAACGTGAGTCAACTCCTTTCGATTGCGGTGACTCCAGCAAATCAGAGTGTCGTTGCGGGTGGCACAGAGCAATTTGAAGCAACTGGCACCTACAAGAACTTTGACGGCACCACAAGTGCTGGAGCGACGGGTGACCTGACTGCGCAAGTCACTTGGACTGCTACGCCGACGACCCTCGCGTCTTTCAGCAGCACCACCCCAGGGCTCCTCACTGCTGGAAGCACGTTGGGTCATGTGACCGTTACCGCGGCTCTCGACGGCATTACGGGAAGCACGGGTCTTACGATCGGTGCCCCAGTTCCACAATCGATTGTCATTAATCCAAGCTCCCCCAGCCTAGCAATTAGCAATTCGACGCTATTCACGGCTCAGGAAATGTGGAGTGACGGCACCCTGCATACTCCTTCTGGCACCGTGGTCTGGACTTCAGGCACGCCTGCTACTGGTACAATTATTGCCAACAGCACCTCTACAGCCTTGGCCGCCGCTCTTGCTCCTGGCACATCAACTATCACGGCAACCGAGGGGACCCTAACTGCGGGTACGGCCACTCTCACTGTGGTCACGGGTTCCACGCACTACGCCTATGTTTCCAACGTCATTGACGCCACTATCGGCGTTTACACCGTAAGTGCGGCAACGAGTCCGTATTTGACCCCGGATGGCACTCCTGTTGCCGCCCCTGCCAACTCTGCGCTACAGACGGTCCTCAATCCAAACGGCAAATACATGTACGTAATCGACCAGCTCAGCTTCGTATCTGTGTACAAGATCAATGGAGGCATACCTAGTAATTCAGGCCAAACTCCATTGAAAGCAGGCAACGCGGATTCCAATTATGGGATCGTGGACCCCTACGGTCGGTTCCTTTACGTTGTAGACTCCGGAGCCACGGTAACTCCGGTCGAGCCGAGCACAATCTATGGTTTCCAGATCAGCCAAACTGACGGTTCCCTTACCCCAATCTCCGGTTCGCCCTTTACGGCCAACTTAGATGGAGGGCAATACCTCCTGATCGATCGTTCAGGCAAGTATCTGTATGCTACCAACAATGGAAACAACACAGTCAGTGCTTACCAGATCGACCAGACGTTGACCGCAACAGGAGGTGCCTTAACACCACTCACGGCCGGACCCACAATTGGAACCGGCAGTTCACCAGAGTTCGCGGCCATGGATCCATCCGGAACCCACATCTATGTTGCCGACAACGGCTCCGGCGCTGTTTCCAGCTATTCCATCGGTGCAAACGGCGCCTTAACATCCTTGGGCCCTGACACTGTCGTCACCGGTGCTCTTTCGGTGCTCAATGTGGCCGTTGATCCTTCCGGCAAGTACCTTTATGTACTGGACGCCGGAAACCCGTCCCCAACACCCCCAATCTCTGGCCAACTTTACGGCTTCACGCTTACTTCTGGCTTGCCTAGCACGACGCCCATTACCGGTACCCCGGTAGCAACTGGTGTTGCGCCAACTGGCATCGCCATCGATCCAACCAGTGCTCTCATCGCGGTTGACAACTCCGGTATCTCTGGTCCCGGAACGATTTCGCTTTTCACAATCGGTTCGGGCGGTACACTGACATCGGATACACCTGTGGCGACAGGACAGTCGCCGATCTTCGTGACGTTCTACAACGCTCCATGAGGAGTGCTCAAGAACAGCTAAATAAAGGCCCCGGTCTTTCGTAAGTTCCGGGCATAACTTCAATTCGAAGGGGGTGGCATAAGTCACCCCCTTTATTATTTCCCGTGACTCCCCGAAGACTTCGAGCTTTGGAAAGTGCAAAATTCTATTCTCACTTTGCAAACGGCGAATGGGTACGAAGGGTAGAGGAAGTGACAAGGAAATCGTGGATGTGATGCGCAGACGGGCGAGGTCCTTGGTGAGGACATGCCTGCACTTCACGAATAGTTTTTTTGAGACGAGGTTGAGCGGGTAAATCTACTCCGCTAGAAAAGGTCAGTCTGCGTGACGCCGCATATCTTCGAGAAGATCTGCAAGGGGATGAGATTTAAATAGAACCAATCCGCAGGCCGTACTCATAATGGAAAAGCAAAGCAAGATGACAGACAGAGAGATGTGATGGTAGTGGTAGGCCACAATAGCCAGTGCCGCGGACAAAAAGGCGCAGAGAAGGAAGGCTTTGCCCATCTTTAAAATCCTTACTGGAATTAACTACTGTGGGGAACAGGTCTCGAGCTTATCACCGGTTTCACAGATGGCAAGACCAATTCTTAGGAAGGCAGCGGTTGTATAGGGATTACTGCTAGTACCGCTAGTCCCTGTGTGTGTCTAGCGAGAGTTGTCTTTCTGCCTACCGGCAAAGCGTTTCGATGAGCAACTCTTTCTTCTCTTCCGCCAGGCCGTTCATGGCATTCAGTGACGCCCAGTATCCGCCGAGCGCCGCCGCCGTCAGTCCCGCAAACACCAGGCAAGGCAGCCAGGGATTTCCCGTCCACCGCCCCGCAAGCAATACCAGTGCACAGATTCCTCCCACCAGAATCTGCACTCCAAACGCGGCCCATACCGCCACGCCGGAATTCCGCTGCCCTTTCATCTTCCCGATTTCCATTTTCTTCGGGAAGCTCAAGGAGGACCAGTTCGCAATCGCCAACTGTCCGATCACGGCGAAAGTCCCGGCCATGGTCGTCGCGACAAACATCGGGGTGCCCGGCCAACCGACGCGCCATGTCAGCACTGCCAGAGAGAACGCCAACTCCACACTCACGAGTCCGGCCAGAAACAGGTTTTTCCCTAACAACACGTCGCGAAATCCCACCGGCGCCATGAAATACGTCTGAATCCCTTTGCCTTCAAACGCGAACGAATTGTACGCCGGTGACAGCAAAATCAGGATCAGATAGGCCATGATCCCCGGGAAAAACATCGTGGGCTTAATCGAATGTTGCTTCAGTACAGACCCTGGCCCGAACTGGAGGGTAAAAAAGATCACCATGACGGGTGGCAAGAGCAAGGTCATAAAGGCAAATCCATTCCGCGTCAGATAACGAAATTCCTTTCCCACCATCGCGGCCACTTGGGGGGAAAGCAATCCCGGCCGATCCTCTGAAACAATCTGTTTTTTCTCCTTTCTCTTCGGCACCACCGGCGCCGGGCTATCGCTGATCTCTTCGCCGGCGAACTGTGCTGCAAATCTTCTCCACAGCAAGGTGCTGCTGATCATTGTCCATACCAAAAGTCCGGCCACTCCTGGCCAGAATCCCCGCAGATTCCCAATCGCGGAGGCAGCGACTGCGTTTCCTGCCAACGATCCCGGCAGCCAGCTCAGATAAGGAATAATCTCGAGAATCTTTGGTTGCGCTCCGTGTCCCCATCTCTGAATCGCGGGATTCAGAAAATTCAGCGACACCATGCACAGAACAAAAATTCCCAGAAATAGTTCACGCGTCCTGCGTTTGGCCAGTAGTTTTTCGAGCCAGGAACCGATAAGCCTTTCGATGGTCACGTTCAGGAGAACAAACAACAGGCTGACCATCAGCATCGCCGGTACAATGCTTCGGCGCGCGGTGGCGGCACCCGCAATCATCGAAAGAATCCAACATATGGAGGAGATGGCCCCAAAATCGGACAGCCCATACCCCAGTCCTAGAAGATAGAATGCCCGCTGGCTGAGGGGAAACCGCAGCAGTGTTGCGAATTCAAAGTTCGAACCGAAGCCGGCGATAAAGATGGGGAAGACCTGCCACCACAGGAAGATTCCCCAATACAGCAAGGCCATCCATGCGGCGCGATTCTTTGACAGAAATTCGAAGGCGCCAACATAAAACGCGAAACACAATCCGATCACAAGAACGGCGCTGAAAACCGCGACCCAGATCATTCCGATCAGGTCCCAAACGTTATGTTTCTTTCGCAGACCGTTTTTCAGGATCAGCCAGCGCACGCCGGCCACCAGCTTGATTTGTTCGAAGACGCCGGGCACCCGCGCTAGGTCAGCCATGTCAATTCCTCTAGCCGCGACTGTTCCGCCCCGCTTTGTCCCACAATCGAAAGGAAAATCTGCTCCAGGGTCTTTTTCTCGCCGGCCTCGCCCGGCACCCCAGCGCGCAATTCCTCGATGGAGCCCTGGGCCACGAGCCTGCCCTTGTGGATGATGCCCACGTGGCTGCATAGCCGCTCCACAATTTCCAGCACGTGCGAAGTGAGAAAAATGGTCACTCCGCGCTCGGTCATTCTTCCCAGCAGCGCTTTCAACGCACCTGCGGCCAGAGCGTCGACGCCTTCAAATGGCTCGTCCAGAAACAGGATGCGCGGCCCGTGAATCACGGCTGCCGCCAGCGCCAATTTTTTCTGCATGCCGTGAGAGTAGTCGGCAATCATCGTTTTCTCACGGTCGCCCAATTGCATAAAGTCGAGCAGTTCTTCCGTGCGCTTTTCCGTGGTCGCGCGGTCCAGGCCGTACATGCGCCCCACAAAGCGGAGGTACTCGATGCCTGTGAGCCGCTCAAGTAGTCCCATGCCTTCGGGAACAACGCCGATCTGGCGTTTCACTTCCACGGGATGCGCCTGAAAATCTAGCCCCAGCAATTCCATTCGCCCGGAAGTCGGTGCCAGCAATCCCGTCAGCATTTTGATGGTCGTGGATTTGCCCGCTCCGTTCGGCCCCAGAAAGCCAAAGAACTGGCCAGCCTGCACCCGCAAATCGACCCCGTCGACAGCGGTCAAAGCGCCGAATTGGCGCGTTAATTTCTCAGTTGCAATGGCAATTTCGCTCATCCGGTCAGCCTCTTCGGGCACACCCGCGCCACTCTATCATGAGTTATTACGCAGGTTGCGCCAGCAAATTTCAAGGGATTTACGCACAGCCGGCATCACTGCGATTTTGTAGATACCGGAGTATTTCCATCTTGCACGGCACCGCGTTGCGGCAGGACCGCCAGCACCGCCGGGAGCTCCACGCGAAACACCGCCCCACCGGTCTGCGCGTTGTAACAGAAGATCTTTCCGCCATGCTCCTGCACGATGCCATAGCAGATACTCAATCCCAGGCCCGTCCCCTTACCCACCGGTTTTGTCGTGTAGAACGGGTCGAACACCCGATGCGGTTCCCGGAGCCCCGGCCCGTTATCTGAAAAGAGCAGCACGACATTGCCGCGGTCCCGCAGTGTTCGAATGACCAACTTGCCCCCGCCGGAGCCGGCCATGGCATCGAGAGCGTTGCTGATGATGTTAAAGAACACCTGCATCAACTGGTTGTTGTCGCCGCGAACGCCCGGTAGAACGGATTCGAGCTGCAGTTCGATCGTGGATCCGCCACTATGCAGATCCAGCGCGCGCAACTGCACCGCGTTTGTGACCACCGTGTTGATATCGAGAAGCGTGCGTTCGGCGGGCACTTGCCGCGCAAAGCTCAGAAGATTTTGCACCAGGCTCTTCGTGCGTCGCGCCTGTTCGCGGATTTTCACTGCCGTGCCCCGAGCCCGCTCCGGCAGAGACTCATCCTCTGCTAGTAAGTCGGAGTATCCCAAAATGGCCGTCAATGGATTGTTGATTTCGTGCGCGGCGCCCGCCGCCAATTGCCCCAGCGAGACCAATTTTTCCGATTGCACCATCTGCGCCTGCAGCCGTTGCAGGTTTTCAATCGAGGATTCCGATCGCGCCAGCAGCCGCGCGCGATCCGCATCCGCAAGGTGAGTTCGCAGGAAGACCACCAGTGCCAGCGGCAGCGCCGCCATGAGCGTTACCGTCAAGCGGAAGTCCCGGACCGCCGCCGTGTCTTGTTCGATACGCAACGCGTACAGCGCGAACAAGGGAAGGCTGAGTACAGCGGCCATGGCAAAACGCGTGGCCCAGACGTAATCTCTCGCAAGCCTCTCCTGATCTCCTTCCATCGGAACATCTAACTCCTGCCGCTTGCTGTAGGCGATGGCCCCCGCCATGCCGTACCAGAAGAAGGACGTCATCATCGGAAGGTCATACCAACTGCCCGTATAGTAAGCGTTGCGGGAGATGGCCAGATTGGTCGCGAGCGAGTCCAGCATATACAGCGCTGTAGGCGCAAAGAGGTGCAAATAAACGACTCGCCACGCTCCCCGTGAACGTAGCCAGCAAATCCCGAAACCCACGGTGATCAGAAGGTATTGCAGGAACGTGAGCGTGTTGTAATTCTTGTTGTAGGTGTCCAGGGTTGGCGTTGCATACATCCACGGCAGAACCACATACACGTACAGAAAGGTCCACCACGTCAGCAGCAGCGCGAAGTCCAGATACCCGAGGCCCATATGCAGTTCGCCGCGCTTGCGGTGCGGCCTTAGGGCCAGCGCGGCAATCAAGGGAATTCCGCGCAGAAAGAAAATGATGTCTCCAGCGAAAAGATCGGGAACTGCCTTGTGCAGGTAAACTTCGTAGTAGGTCCACTGGAACTGACCGACCATCCACATCGTGCAGCTCAACGCCAGCAGCATCCAGAACAGATTCCGCCGCCAGTGTGGTGTTCCCGCGTTGACCAGCAATCCGGCGTTGGCCAATAAGGGAACGAAGCATTGCACTACGTCCCCAAACGAAGAAAGCCTGGTTCCGGGTCCCAAGTGGCGAGACACGGCCATGTACAAGGCGAGGAACGACATCCAGGCTACCAGGAGCCATGTAGTCTTTCGCAAACTGGGCATACCTAGACCTTATCCTTAAATTCATTCTAGGCTGTTCGTCCCGACGATAGGGCTTTCAACGCACACGGAATGGCCAAAGGATTACCGCTGAGCGACCTGTTTTTGCCCCGCTGAGCAAACCAAGATGCTTGCTTCCGTTTTTGCGCTCCTACGAGCCTGCGTACAGTTGAAAGGGTGCCCAGTAGAATGGCTTCCGAAAGACAATCTCAGGATCTTTGTTGTGCAGGAGGGCGAGTTTTGCGGTGCGCAGTGCGGAGGCGGGATCTTTCCCACGGCTCATTTCAGCATAAAAGGAGTCCATGATTTGCGGGGCGGCAGAGTCATTCACTTCCCAGAGAGCGCCGACCACGTTATGCGCGCCGGCACGCAGAAAGGCCCAGGAAAGACCGACGAGTCCCTCGCCGGAATAAGCCCGGCCGCCAGCTCCTTCGCAAGCCGAAATGGTGACCAATTCAGCGGAAAGAGGATGTTGAATAATGTCGCGGGCGTAGAGCTTATAGGAGTCGCCGGCCTTGCTGAGGATCACTGCGGAATCGAGAGGTCGGGTGATGCTGGCGGTGCCATGGGTCACAAAGTGGAGAAAGGTGTAGCGCTCCGGATGGCTGAGGAGAAATGCCTGAGGAGTGGCCTGCTTTCCCTCCAGGATGGCGCGGTTTGCCGCTGGGAAATAACCTTCGACGCGCCGCATCTCCTCTGGGGCTTTCGCTAGGGCGGGAAAGGCATCCACCGGCGTGGGGTTTCCAATCATCAGCAGACTCTTCTCTTTCGAAGGGGGACGGGCCGCAGCGGAGGAAAGAAGGGTCAGAGAGCTGGCAGTGGTCAAGGTAACATCGTCGATCCAGAAATGCGGGGGCGCTCCGGGTACGATTAAGGTTTCGAAATTCAGGGGCGATAGAATCGGATCGTAGAGAAGAATGATGCGCCCGTCCTTCGGCAGGAGACTCTTTGCCGGCCCAACAAGTGTCGAGTAGAGTCGCTGACCCTCGGCGCTGCCCCCTCCTTCCGGGCCAGGAAGATCGCGAATCTCACGGACATAGGAGTTGACGAGCGGTTCCAATTCAGCCGCCTTCGGCAGCAGGAATACCTGCAACTTTGCAGGCGTAATCGCCCAAAGATAGGAATGTTCCGCACCGACCCAGTAAAAAAGGAGCGTCGCTTGGAGACGCTGGGCAATCTGCTGAGGCTGCAACACGGGAATCTTTTCTGGCGCGTCCTTTTGATCCTCGGACAGTCCTTCGAGCAACATGCGGGCGCGGCTCAGTTCCGCAACGCGCAGTGCGTCCATCGGACGATTCCGGCGAATCAGAAACTCAACAAAGTCGTCATAAAATTCGATCCCGCCGGATAAATAGCTGAGGCGAGAATCATCGCGATCGATGGAATCGCGCGCCGCTTTGATTGTAGCGAGGGATTGCCGGAACTCCTTCTCCGCCAAGACCGGCTTGTTTTCTGCATCGTAAAGTTCCGCAAGCCGAGCATGTACTTCCCATTTGAGCGCTGGTTCCGCCCCGCGATCCTCGCTGACCTGGTGAAACAGTTTCTCGGCTTCGGCAAAATGCCGCCGACCGGTTTCAATGCGACCGGAGACGAGCGTGGATCCGCGAACACCGAAATGATCCAGTCCCTTTTGCTCCATCTGCACCGCTTCTTGGTTATACCTTTCTGCTTCATCCAGCCGGTTTGCACGCAGGCTCACTTCGGCAAGCGTATTCAAACACTCGGTGATGGTTTCGGCGTCGTCCAGTTTCCGCGCGCGGTCCAAGGTCAGTTTTGAAAGCGCTTGCGCATCCGCATATTGATGGAGCGCCATATACGTGTTTGCTACGCCTGCGTACCAGTAGGCGGAATAGCCCTTCAAGCCGGCACGCTCGGAGATCTCTGCGCCTTCTCGGTAGAAACGGAGGGAATTCGGATAATCCCCCAACACAAAGTAGGCCCAACCAAGGTTTCCCAGGATGGTTGCTTCGAGCCCGCTCATCTTCAGAGCCCGCGCCGTCTCGAGTGCCCTGTGGTTGCGATCGACAGCCTCATCGAGTCGGTCTTGCTTCGCAGAGACCCGCGCTAGGTCCGCTTGGGCGCTGGCTTCCTGCTCTGGTAGTCCGTACGCGCGGGCGAGCACGATAGCGCGATTGAAATTCTCTTCCGCGGCGCCGTACTGCTCTTGATCAACTTGAAGTTGTGCTCTGGCGATCAAAACGTTCGAGAGAAATGGCGAGTGCAGCGAAGTCGCGAGTTGTTCGGCCTCGCTGAGCTTTTGCTGCGCTTCTTGGTTCTGCTCCAGATATCGATAGGAGATACCTTCGTATAACGTCTTGCGGACCGCGATGTCCGTGGAGAGGAGGTCGGAGGGAAGTTGGCTGTTCAACACGGCTAGAGCAGCCTTGGGATCCGAACGGGACACCAGGATGTCTGCTTTTAAAACGCGGAAGCGCCAGTCCCATTCCGGACTCACCTTGCCAAATTCCTCCGAGGCACGGTTGGCATCAGCCAATGCGGCGTTCAGGTCGCCTCTCTTGATTTCGCCGATGATGCGGTCGTTGGCTGCCCGAGGATCGCGGGAAGTCTGGCAACCGCACAATAGAACGCAAGCGAAGGCCGGGCCAACAAGTCGCGCAAGCAAGAATCGAATCAGGGAATGGGGGGTGTCGGTTTTCCGTTGGTCGAGGCGCCCCCCGCGGTTCCGCTTCCGCCATCGGGAGAGCCAAGGTCGAAGCGCAGCATGGTGAGGCTCTTCATGCCCTCGACGGAGAGCAATTCGGCAAAGGAAATTGTGCCCAAGTGCGGGATTTGAACGATGTGCTTCTTTTTGTCCGCGTCGGTTAAGCCGGGAAAGTCGGTCTCGATCTTTTCGACCAAAGAACAAAGCGTTACCCCGCCTGTTGTATTCGCGATTCTGCCGTCTTTCTTGATGGCGGCAATTTTCTTTGCCAGATCCGCATGAGTTTTCGAGCCAAGCAAAAGATCATGGCGCAAAACAATATTGAAAGTATATCCGGCAATGCGCAAGTTCTCGAAGGTGCTGCCGATGGCCAGGATGTGGCCCTCTGGTTCATGGATGTTGTGCTCGGAAGTAAGCCGGGCCACGATTCGATCGGCAGTGATGACGTCCATAATGTTCAGGCCCACGATGGTCGTGATGGCCTGGGTGGTGGCGGTTTGTTCGTCTTGCATGCTGCCAGAGACGTGCGAGTGAGCGGACTTAAAGCGGGCGAGTCGCGGCACACAGAACTCCATCGCGCAGGCTTGCGCGTGTCCCCCAATAATGGGCAAACAGGTGGCCGCCAAGGCCTCGATCTGACAGGTCAGAGGTCGGTGGAAACTTGCGTTGAGAGCATACGCTTCGGCGTGGAATGCGAAGGACTGCCGGGGACGGGAACTCATGGGGACTCCTCAATCGGAAGATGCAGGGCCCAACTAGCAACCCTCTTACGGCTCATTATGGACAGCAAACGCGAACTTTGCGACTGGTGTTTTGGGGGAAGTAGAAGCCTCGCGTCCAAAGACGGCCAGCGTGTACTCTCCGGAACGAAGCAGGCCCGCGGGCACTACCAGATCTACTTCCTTGTTGATTCGATCCCGAGGAATCGCGAATTGCAGAAGCACTCGGGCAGAACGGTCCTGAATTTCGCCGATGTAGGAAGAAAAGTCGTGGTCCTGCGCGGGAATAAAATCAAAATGCAATTGAAACGACTCCTGCCCGTGGACTTGCACAACGGTTTTTTCGTTTTCCAATCGATCCCCGCCGCGTAGACCGAATGCCGGGCTGGAGACCAAGCCTTTTCCTGCTTCCGTGATCTCCACAACCTGCGGCCTCGGTGACCAGGCCAGATAACCGATGCTCAGAACGAGCGCGGCCATCGCGGGGACAAAAACAACGGGCCGGAACCACGATCTCCAGCGGGATGGCACGGCTGGTTCCTTAACTACGATCGTCGTTGGCGCAGCTTGTTCCCCAAGCACTTCGCGGGTGGCACGTACGAACGTGAATGCAGCCTTCACATCCTCGGCACACTCGGCGCAGTCGAAGTAGTGCTCCTCAAATTGCTCGCGTACATCCGGGGAAAGCTCTCCCAAGACATACTTTTCTGATGCCTGCATTCGCAAAGCTTCTAGATGGTCCATAACCCTGTGTCCTCTAGATAGTGCAGGGGGCCATGATTTCGTTTCACTTGAAACCACCCTTGGTTGTGCCGGTGAGCGGCTTGGTGGGTTGACGGTCAAATGTCAGGCGGAATCGGCCTTTGGCCCTGTGCAACAGCACACGCAGATATTCCCGGTCCACACCAAATTCGCGGCAGATCTCGTCTTTGTCCTTTTCTTCCAAGAACATAGCGCGAAGCAGATCGCGATCGCGCTGTTTCATATCGGTCAGAATTTCCCGTACCTTCTGTTTCGTTTCCTCTGAAATCAGCTCCCCTTCAATGTCCACAACCTTATTCGGTTCGGGCGATTCCAGATGATCCGGCTGGAGTGCCTGGGTGCGGTAGGAATCCCGCGTGTTCTCCCTTAAGACATTCTTGCAAATCGAGTTAACGAAAGCCCCAAAGCACTCCGGCTGTCGAATCCCGCCATCACGGCGCAGAATGGCGATAACCCTCGTAAAGGTCTCCTGGCGTACATCATCGACGCGCTCGGGGGGAAGGTATCTGGCTCGCAGCATGATGCCGAGAAGTTGTCCAAAATAAGACACAAAATGCTGCTCGGTCGACGGCTCGCCGTCCCGCAGGCGGTCCACATACACCTTATCGAATGCAAAAAGCTCCAAATGGTCCTCTGGCTTGGGTGATGCGGCGAGTATAGCTTCGCCCTTGCCATGAGGCAATGGAACCTTGCTTCCAGAATGAAACGAAATGCGAGGTGGCGACACTACTTGGCGAGTGAAGCCCTAACCAGCCCCGATTTCCAAATGCGTTAGGGCCCTACCTACCTCCCTTACCCCCGTGGGGGCGTGTCTTGGCCACCTGACCAGTTCAGGGCACGCCCTCCCTTCCTGTTGGGGAGGATTGGACTCCTGGAGGATTCGTGGCAACGCAAGTTCAGATTCCGAATTATCAAGCCAGCAGCTTTGCGGCATTGTCCGCCCAGCAAGGCGACAAATTTTCCCAGGGGGACGTTGCCGAGCACGAGCGTTTAGAACTCTTTTCGTCGACCGCTCGAGCCTCCACCGCCGGCGCCCCGGCGCCCCCGGTTATTGCCCACGGGGTGGAATTCGTTGCGTCTCCCGGTAAGGGCGAGAAGCTGCAGAGAGCCGTTCCCGAGGCGATGCGCAATGCCTTCGGCGAGTCTGGCAGTTTTGCCGGCTGCCTGGTCCTCGTTTCCGAGCAGGAAGCCCGCTTGGTCACGGTAATCACACTTTGGACCGGGAAGGATCGCGCCAGGCAGTGCGACGAAAATTCCAACCGCGTCAAGGGACTGCTGACGCCGTATGTGGATAGCTGGCTGCGCACTCGAAAACTGTCGGCATTTCTGTCCACTCGTTAACTTTTTTGGATGAATGAATAGGGAGAAGTGATGAGTCTTCGATCAGAAGCTCTCCCTGTGAGGAATCGACGAAAATGGGGGCGGCGTGGAGGGAGGAAACAAAAAGTGGCGAGTAGGAAGGTTCAACTTGTTGAGTACGAACTGCGTTGCCAAGCGCACAAATCGCGGTCACTGGGGAACATGGACATGGAATCGGCCAAGGCAGAATGCAAGGTGAGTAGCTGTGGGAAGTCATCCATCGTCGCGCTAGGGGGGCAGGATCTTTGTCTCGATCATTTTCTCGCAAGCTGCTACGAACAGCTGGATAAGCTCGAACTGTTGGTCCGCAGGCAGTCTCTCTCGCCGACGGAGTCTCTGGCCGCCGGTATCTTCCTCGAGGAGTGCGCGAGTTGCACCCTTGTCATCTGTCTCCGCCACGAGCACTTATCCAATATGGATCGTTCGCGCCTGCTAAACGTTCTGCTGATGACCGGTGAGCTGCGACTGCAATTGCGCAAGCCATTGCTCCATCTTGCCGATACATCTTCGCCTCTTTCGGCGGTTTTTTTGGGGAAGACTCCTTCCAGGGCGAGCGATTCGGGCGACCAGACAGACTTCTGATTTCGTAGCAACCTTCGCACCCTCGACCACCCGTCGCCTACAAGAACAGCGGCGCCCTCGTCTGCCAAACAGAGACGAAAGGTGCTCTGAATGGTTTTCCATTTTGCCGATCCGGCTTCGGCAGCGTGTCAAGCGGTGCAAACGGATGGTCCAGGCGAGGAAGTGAGCTTCGGCAGATCTGACTGCTTGTCCTTCCTGTTTCGTCTCTCAAGTGCAGCGTTGCTCTAGAGTCAGGGGCTATCTAATGTTTTTCGACTATTGCTGACCGTTTCTCTCGGGCTTAGAGTTTCTGAGAACCGGGTTCCAATCCCACCTCGTTTCGTTCAAGCGGTTCGCTCCTTGTCGCCCGGAAATCCATGATTTGTCCAGCAAGTATTTTTGCTGGAGGGAGCAACCATCCTGGGGCGATTCTTTACCTCTCTCGTTTTTCTGGGGCTTGCCCTGTCCGGATATGCCTTGCGCAACGACGCTGTTCGGATCAATCGCGTTACGTTTTAGTTCCTGTCCTGAGGATCGCACTCGCTCCCACTGCCTTTCGGACAACGGCGTTGGGGATGTCCGTAAAGTGAAGCGGCAAGGTGTGATCGAATCCGCGTCGTTTTGAATCATGCACTGAATGGGAATCCACCTTATGAGCAAGCCCGTCATTCCCGGAGTGATCTTCCTGCTGGTGCTAGGGTGTGCCGGGCTGCAGACGGTGCGTTTCCTTACGGTCCATGCGAGCCCCCAAACGGACGCCGTCCCCGCCAAAAACGGGGCATTTTTGCTGTTTACTCGCACTCGCTGGTACTCTGCCGAGGCCTGGCTTCAAGGGGGAGAGAGGTTTCCCGAGGGCGGCACGATCATTGTGAAGAAGGGCAACGACTCTCATCTGCTGGTTCCCGATTTTGCGGCCGCGGTCGACCCGAACCTGAACTTTGAAGGTACTTCCGTCCTCTTTGCTGGAAAAGTGAAGCCGGGCGATGCGTGGCAAGTCTACGAAGTGGCCGTGAGCGGAGGCAAGCCGCGCCGTGTGACTTCGGGCGAGGAAGACAACATTCGGCCACTGTATCTGCCCGATGGACGCATGGTGTACGCCCACAAGACGGCCGGGCGCTTTGTTCTGGAGGAGGCGGCCCTCGATGGAAGCGGCGCGTCGTTGCGGTTGATCTATGCGCCCGGAAATTTCCTTCCCGCAGATGTTCTGCACGATGGACGCGTGCTTTTCGAATCGGGTTTTCCCCTAGGGAGTGACGGGCGGCCGGAGATCTACACGGTGTACCCGGATGGGAGCGGCGTGGAGGCGTATCGTTGCGACCATGGTCACGCGCGCTCGAACGGAAAACAGGTTGCCACAGGCGACATCGTCTTCGTCAGAAATCGTGGACTGGGCCGGTTTACCTCTTCTCTTGCTCACGAGGTAACGGTGAGTGCTCCCGAGGGCGACTACACGGGCGGCATCGCAGAAACGGAGACCGGTGCACTGATCCTCTCGTTTCGGCCCGCTCAACGAGCAGGCAATAACGCAGCGAAGCAACCCTATGCGCTCAAGCTATGGACGCCGGGCACGCTCATGTTAACCACGCTTGCCGCGGAGCCTGACGCGAGCCTTGTCGAGCCCGTGCTGGTTGCGCCGCGTCCAGTGGCGAACCGCTTCCCGACCGCACTGCACGACTGGAAGACCACGAATCTGTTGGCGCTCGACAGCTACCTCTCGCGCGAGGGAGAGATTCCCCCGGGAACCGTGGCCGCGGTGCGCGTTTCAACATTGGACGAGAACGGCAAGGTAAAGATGCTGGGGACGGCTCCGGTCGAAAAGGACGGCTCGTTCTTTGTGCAGGCCCCGGGCGACAGCCCGCTGAAGTTTGAACTGTTGAATGCGCAAGGAACTGTGGTGCGCAAAGAACACGGGTGGATGTGGGCACGCAGCGGCGAGCAGCGCATCTGCGTAGGTTGCCACGCGGGACCGGAACGCGCGCCGGACAACGCCGTGCCCGGAGTGTTACTCCGCACGACGACGCCCGCGGACCTGACGGGCAGGCCGCCCGAAGCGGCCAAAGGAGCAAACTGAGATGCTTGCCTCGCTGCTTGGATTCCTACTCATGGCGGCAGCGCCCGCACAGGCGGAAGCTGCGCCGGTCGCACAGCAGCTTGCGCTGCCCGCGCAGACTGAAAGCGCACCGGCTGCGCCAAAGTCGGCACCGGTCCCGGCGGTTAAGTCATCGGCAATTCGCTTCGACGACGCCACCAATGCCTCAGGGATTCACTTCATTCACAGCATGGGCTCGCAGGCGCTAGGCTCGCTACTCGAGGCGACCGGCGGCGGATGTGTCTGGTTCGACTACAACAACGACGGCTTGCTCGATCTCTATGTGCTGAGTGGAAAGCCGCTCGATGACAGCATGCATCCGCATCCGATGAAAGTGAAACCAGACCCGCCACCACACAACCACCTCTACCGAAACAACGGAGATGGCACCTTTACCGACGTGACCGACAAAGCCGGAGTGGCGCCGGAGATGTATTCGATTGCGGTGACCGCGGCGGATTTCGACAATGACGGCTTCGTAGACTTACTGGTAACGGGCTACGGCAAGGTGGTGCTCTACCACAACAACGGAAACGGAACCTTTACCGACGTGACGGCGAAAGCGGGCATTAAAGTGGACCGTTGGTCCATCAGCTCGACTTGGCTCGACTATGACAAAGACGGTTGCGTCGATTTGTTCATCGGTCGCTATGTGAAGTTTGATCCGACGTACCACAATTATTATGCCGCGGACAACTACCCGGGGCCGCTGGACTATGAAGGCGACACCAACGTTCTCTACCACAACAACTGCGATGGCACCTTTACCGACGTAAGCGAAAAGAGCGGAATCGCCGGCTTCGTTGGCCGGACGATGGGAGTCACCGCGGCCGATTTTGACGGGGACGGTTGGCCAGACATTTACGTTTCGAACGATAAGACCCAGAACTTCCTCTTTCATAACAATCACGACGGAACCTTTACGGAGATGGCGATAGATCAGGAAGTTGCCTACGGCCAGAACGGCGAGGCGACTTCTTCCATGGGCCCGGTGTTTGCCGATGTGGACGGTGACGGAAGACTTGACCTGTGGGTGACAGATTCGAAATACAACCGGTTGATGCACAATACCGGCAAAGGGCGATTTGAAGATGTGTCAGCGGCATCCGGTCTGGCACAAGCGCAGGCGCAATACACGAGCTGGGCGACGGGCGTCTACGATTTCGATAATGATGGCTGGCCGGACATCCTGGCCTTTCATGGCGGGCTCATCAACATGGTTCCGCAAGAGCAGTCCCTCTTTCGTAACCTCGGCCGTGGCGTATTCGAAGACGTCTCGCGGCAGGGTGGCCCGGTGCTGGACTTGAAAACCGTGGCGCGCGGAGGCTGTTTTGGGGACTACGACAACGATGGCAAGATCGACGCCTACCTGGTGAACCTGAACGCCCAGGGCACGCTGCTGCATAACGTAACGCAGACGGCAAACCACTGGATCACGATCAAACTGAAGGGCACGAAGAGCAATCGCGACGGGATTGGCGCGCATCTGGAATTGACCGCAGGTGGACGCACTCAGGTGGCAGAGCGCTCTGCGGGCTCAGGCTATCTTTCGCAGGATGATGGGCGGATTCACTTTGGCCTGGGCGCAGCGACGAAAGTGAACAAGCTCGTAATTCGCTGGCCAAGCGGCAAGGAACAGACGATTGAAGACCCAAAGATTGACGGAGTCCTCACGGTGGAGGAAGCAAAGTGAAGCGCAGGCGGGGAACTGCCCTGACACTGGCCGCCGCCGCAGTCGTACTGCTATCTGCGGCTCTATGGCACGTGCAGGCCAGCAGTACGAGCGGCGACGAGCCCTACCTTTCGCCATCAGAGATGGCCTTCTCGCCAGATGGAAGGCTGCTCTATGTGGTGTGCGAGCACAGCGATCAACTGCTGGTGTTGAACGCGAGAGACGGTGCGCTGCTGCAGCGCATTCGCGTGGGCCACATTCCGCGCACCGTTGCGGTTTCTCCCGACGGGCGCCAGGTCTTTGTTTCGAACTCGTGGGATGACACCGTATCGGTGATCGAGGCCGCGACCAAAACAGCGACCCGCACAATTTCGACCGGGGCGGAGCCCTATGGCGTGGTGGTGGACCATACGGGAAAGACGCTGTATGTCGCCAACCGTATTAGCAACGATATTTCGGTAATCGATCTTGCCACCGGCCGAGAGCGAAAGCGCCTTCTGGCAGGACGCGGTGCGAGCTACTTGGCCATCTCGGCGGATGGAAGCCGCGTGTATTGCACGCATGTGTACCCGCGGATCGGCGCACAGCGTACCCTGCCGCAGTCGGAAATCACGGTGATCGACACAGCGCGCGAAACAGTGGTGGAGCGCCTCCCGCTCGACGGCGTAGCCGGGATGTTTCATGTGGCGGTTTCGGCAGACGGGCGGCTGGGCGTGGCCGCACAGATGCGTCCGAAGAACCTGGTGCCGCTGGCGCACGTGGAACATGGATGGGTCTTCGGGCATTCGCTCACGATCTTTGGTGCGGATGTGGGGGGAACGATTGAAGTGCCCTTGGACGAACTGGAACATTACTACTCGCTGCAATACGGCGTGGCCATTGCGCCGGACAAGTCGCGCATCTTCGTCACGGCTTCGGGCTCGGATATTGTCACCGTGATTGATACCAAACGCCTTCTCACCTTCGCGCACAGTCGCCGAAAGCCCTTCGTGAACGATCTGTCAGCTTCGGCAAATTACGTGATAACGCGGATCACCGTGGGGAAGAATCCGCGAGGGGTAACCCTTAGCCCTGACGGCAGGCGGCTCTACGTGGCAAACCGCATGGATGACACGCTGAGCGTGATCGACACCGCGAGCAACAAATCGGTAGAGACGCTCGACCTGGGTGGCCCGAAAAACATCACTGCGTTGCGCCATGGGGAGCAGGTTTTCACCACTTCCCGTTTTGCATTTCAGGGGCAGTTCAGCTGCGCGAACTGCCACATTGATTCCACGTTCGACGGCTTGACCTGGGACCTGGAGCCGGATGGATTCGGCGTGGACATTGTGGACAACCGCTTGATCGAGGACTTGAGCGGCACGGAGCCTTTCAAATGGAATGGCGGGAACCCGAGCCTCACCGTTGAGTGTGGGCCTCGGACGGAAAAATATTTTTACCGTTCGCAGAGTTACTCGGAAATTGAGCTTGCCCATCTGGTGCTCTACATTCTCAACTTGCCCCTACGCCCGAACCGTTTTCGACTGCCGGACGGGCAATTGACTGAAGCCCAGGAGCGCGGCAAGGCCATCTTTAACCGCAAGGTGGATAATTTTGGCAAGGCAATTCCAGTCGGAAGCCAGTGCTCGTACTGCCACAGCGGGCCGAAATACACCAGCCAGCTGCAGTTTGATGTGGGCACGGGCAAATGGACGGATCGCTCACCGATCTTTGACACACCGCAACTGGTAAACGTTGCGCTGACCGCGCCGTATCTGCATGACGAATCCGCACGCTCATTGGAAGAAATCTGGACGGTTTTCAATCCACACGACAAACACGGGGTGACAAACGACCTAACCAAGGATGAACTCAACGACCTGATCCAATATTTGAGGACACTATGAAATCGCGCATTTTGCTAGCACTGCTTTTCCTGATTCCACCGCTGGCCGCGGCAGTCAATTCTGCTACCGGGAAGCACGCGGGGAAGACGCCTGCGGCGAAGGTCGTGGCAACCGCAATGCCGCGTTTTCGCTGGGAAAACTTCACGACCAGGAATGGCTTGCCAAACAACCACGTCTTCGTCGTACTCGTGGACGGCGACCGCGTATGGGCAGGCACGGAGGACGGCTTGGCTTTGTACCAAGGCGGCAATTGGAAGGTGTTCACCCCCGCGGATGGCCTGGCGCATCGGGTAGTGCTGTCCCTCGCGGTCGACAAACGCACCGGCGATTTGTGGGTAGGCACAATGGCTGGCCTGAGCCACATCTCTGCCGGGCGGATTGACACCTATACCCAGCTCAACTCGGGGCTATCGAACGACGTGGTGTACGGCGTCGGGGTGCAAGGCGAATTTGTGTGGACGGCAACAGCGGCGGGGGCCAGTCGACTAAACACGCGCACGGGCGAGTGGTCGCTCTACAACGAGCGCAATACGCCAATGGATGAGATATGGACGTACGCGCTAAGCATAGGTTCGGACAAGGTGTATCTGGCAGTGTGGGGCGGCGGCGTGCTCGAGTACACAATCGCGACGGGGCGCTGGAAAAACTATACCGATCCCGACGGCGAGAACGAACTTGTACTGTTCAAGGATCAGGGATTGATTCATAAGATCACTACCTCGGTGAGTTACGTGGACAACACGCTCTGGGCGGCCACTTATTTTGGAGACAGTCACTACGACGGACGGACCTGGCATAACTTCATGACCAAGGACAGCGGCCTGCCTTCTAACTTCACCAATCAGGTGAAGGGCCTGGATGCTACGCGCGCATGGTTCTGCACAGACAAAGGCCTGGCCTACTTCAACGGCGTAGATTGGGCCGTGTACCGGCCGGCCTTGGACACCGGCAAGCCGGAAATGTATATCCGCGACGCGGGTGGAAAGATTACGCCCGTTCCGGTGGAGACAGCTCCGGCTCACAACTACGTTCTTGGCATCGATGTTCAAGGCGATGACGTGTGGGTAGCCACGGCCAAGGGGTTGAGTCATGGAATCCGACAGAAATAACAGTGCAAGGAGATTCTTCTCATGTGGCGTACCAGGGATAAACGAAGCGCCGGCATGACGGAAGGGGTGGCGAATGGATAAGCGTATTGGCATAGAGCGCATCACAGCGGGAACATGGCTGGTTGCCGCGATGCTCATCCTGCTGCCGGCCTCCACAGCTCTTGCGCAAGACAGCTCTGAACCAGCGAAAGTAGTTCCTCCCAGCACTTGCGGGAGCCATCCGCCAAAACCGCGGCCCGAGCGCACGGTCACGCCCTATGCCAACGAGCCGAAGGACCTGCAGCCGTATTCGAAATTCGCCGAGCCCTACTACGAGCACTATACCCAGACCAATGTTTACGCAGGAGCGGCGCGGGATATTCCCGATCCGGACTTGAAGGATCTGACGGAGATTCGCATCGGATTTCTAGGACCCATCGAAAATAATCCTGAGCAGATTTTCGGACAGAGAATGTTGAACGGGGTACGCCTTGCAGTCGACGAGGCCAATGCGCTCGGCGGATATTGCGGTAAACCCTTCAAGCTAATGCCCCGCAACGATTATGACAACTGGCAAGCCATGGCAGTCTACGGCGATAACCGCCCGACCACCCCGGATATCTGGGGATCTGCGTCCAACCAAACCGTAAAGATGATTTACGACGACAAAGACTGGGCTATATTCGGCTCCATCAGTTCGGAATCGACCCACATTCTGCTGCGCGTAGCGCTGCGCGCGGAGATACCCATCGTCAATTCCGCCTCGACCGACCCGACCATTCCGGAGACGTTCATCCCTTGGTATTTCACCGATCTGCAGGACGATCGGGTGCAAGCGAATACGCTTGCCAGGCATATCTATGACGAGCTGAAGCTGAAACGCGTGGCCTTGCTGCGCATCAACAATCGCTATGGGAGGTTTGGCGCGCCGAAGTTCAAGGATGCGTCGCAGCGGCTGGGGCATCCTGTGGCCATCGAACAGCGGTTCCCGGCCGGGACCACGGACTTTCGCCGCGAACTGCGCTCCATCGAGGACTCCCGCGTGGACGGCATTGTGCTCTGGACCGACCAGGCGCAGACGGCCATGATCCTGAAACAGATGCAGGAACTCGGCATGAAGCAAAGAGTTTTCGGCAGCTATCGCACGATTGGCGATGATCTGATCGCACAAGCCGGGGATTTGGCCGAGGGATTCGAAGCGGTTTTTCCCTATGACGCGTCTCGCACCGACCCGCGCTGGCTGAAGTTCAACAGCGACTATGCGTCGAAGTACCACGAGAAGCCAGAGCAGTTTGCCTCGCTGGCCTACGACGCCATGAATGTGCTTCTTGACTCCATCCGCGAGGCGGGCCTGAACAAGGCGCGCATTATGGACGCGCTGGCGCAAGTCTATGAATACGATGGAGTGACCGGCCATATGGTCTTCGACACGAATAGCAAGAATACCGCGCCGATGTATCTGGCGCGGGTGCAGAACGGGTCGATCATGTATCGCCTGGCTTCCATGGATCCAATACCGGCGCACTCTACTGCCCCGTCAGCCAAACCGGCCAGTGCGCCGTTGGCGGAGAGTGCTCCGGCGAATCGAGCGCCACTGCCCTACGCGCGCGTCGGCGAGGACGGCGTCTCCTACTTCGGCCCACGGCTAGCGGACTCTGTCACAAATGAGTTGCGCATCGTTGTGTTCGGCCTGCATGCCAAGGAAGCCAGCGAATCTTCAGACGTGCAGGCTGCCCTCGGTGCGGCGCGGGGCCCGCGATTTCGATTGATCGCTGTGCCCTCGGATGTCTCTTGGGGCAAGGCATCGACGGGACTGGTGAATGCGATCTTCGACCAACATGCTCTCGGTGTTATTGCGTTGGATCGCGATTCAGGCCATCTGGCCGAGCAGCTGGCAGTGAAGTCGTTCCTGCCCGTCTTGGCACTCTCGACCGATCGTGCGCTCACCTCGACCAATATCCCGTGGATCTTTCGACTGCAGGAGGGAGCGACACTGGCGCAAGCGCTGCGCTGCTTTATTGCCGCGGAGCAACAGGCCGGCCCGAACGTGCAGCGGATTCGCGACGTGCTTGCTTCTGGGTCAGAGCTTGCTGGACAACGGTTTGCTTCTACAGGCGAGCCGAGTTTAGCCAGCGGGGCGCCGCCGAAGGACTAGACCGGTTGCTCCCGAAAGCAGAATGCGTGGCACGTTCGTTCCCTGCTCCCAGTTCTTGACTGACTCCTGCATAAAATCCGATGTAGACATTTCGTTCCTGTGGGCATTCTACGGGACAGTGAGGCGTAAAACCTCGAGACCCGAACAGGCAAAGTTCAGCTGGTCATGAGCAAGAAATCTTCACAGCGAAGAAAGGTGATACAACGCAATGGTTTTTTGAAGTTAACTGTTTTCACGCCAGAAGGCGATGGGTCCGAGTGAATCGACTGCTCATGGGGAGTATGTGTAGGTGTCGCGGAAGGGTGCAGAGTTTTATACTTCTGCAAGGAAGGTGTTCGGACAATTGACCATCACCACAGGAAAAGGCAGGCCTCGAGGCGGAAGCACGGAAATTGAAGTTGTTTGCAGGCAAGGTATGACGCACTGAATACGGGTCCGTTGTCTTCGGAGAGCGAACGGTTGTGGTCGCTAGCGCAGGCATCCCTGATTTAGCTAATTGTAATCAAGGGTGACTAAGTTTTGCTTCTCACCAGGAGGCCCCGATCGATCGCTCCATGCGCCAGGGCAAGAGGCATCTTCAGCTGAAAAGCGAATGTCTGGTGTTCTAGAGCAGTCCTTCTGCGACATACACCGCGTCAATTTTTCCCCTGATTGCCCTTAGCCTCTTATTGGTTTTCATGAGATAGGAAATTCGTTCCTCTGACGCACCTCTTCTAACTCTGAAGCGGGGTTGTTCCTAGGGTTCCCATTCGAATTTCCGCGTATTCCGACGAACCCTTGCCACCCATCTATGCTAAAATCGCGGCACTCGTTTCGCAGGACCATACCACTCGGAAATTGGAATCTGTTCAACTCATGGAAAGAACCAAAGACAGACGACTGCTGCTAATCATTTTATTGTTTGGAAGCGCAGCGCTGGTCTTGTGCGTTGTCGTGTCGCTTTTCCTCCTCTGGAAGCACTGAGCGGTTGCATCCGACTCCTTCGATTTCACTCGATTTGATCCTCACCTTCCGTAAGTACCTTGAGGGCTGCAGTTCAGCGCCATTCCTCTCGTCCTTCGCCAGATCGAACATATGCAGTACTCCCGTCGAAGGAAGGGCGGCCAGTTCTGCCTGGAATTCATCGATCGCCTCAACCGATGCAACCTGGCGAGTTAGGACCAGCTCTTCTGAAGGTAGCTCCAGAATCGAGCCGCGTCAGATCCTGCTCTATGCGTTGTAGTGGAGCAATTTCCGAATCGGCGACCATCCGACCAGAATTCAGCGGGAGAGCAATAAAAGCCGACGCATTGGTAAAATGTTAGCCACCCTTACCAACCCATTTGGCTCATCCGCTTAAGGATAATCGCGCTGTAGGTATTCATGCGCTCGGGTCGTCGCTTCAGGGGAGCCGGCAGAATTGCAGCGAGCCGGGCGGCCTGTTGTCGGCCGATATTCTGGGCTGCGGTTTCGTCATAGTAACGACACGCCGACTCTGCACCATAGACACCAGGGCCCCATTCGACCACGTTGAGGTATAGCTCCAGAATGCGCTGTTTGCCGAGGGCGAATTCGGCCACCGGTACCAGTGTGGCCTCTGCGCCCTTGCGGAGGATAGAGCGGCCCGTTCCGAAGAATAGGTTTTTGACGAGTTGCTGCGTAATGGTGGAAGCTCCGCGAGTGCGATCGCCTTCCAAATCGTCTTCGGCAGCGATTTGGATCTGGTGCCAATCGAATCCATGGTGCCGGTAGAAGTTTGCATCCTCTGCGGCGATTACAGCGTGCTGGAGATCGGCCGAGATTTTGTTGAGCGGAATGAACTGGTAGCGTTCCCGATAGGGCGTGTGGTGAATCCAAGCTTGCAAGCGGCGCTGATGTGCACCGCGGTTGTCGGTGGGTCGATCCACCGGGCGGCCACAAGGATCTGCGCGACAAGAGACCAAGCAAGCACAACGCCGATGACAAGCCATCGGATAGAGGATCGGAGGAAAGCCGTCCGAAGAGGAGTCTTGGTGTCTGTGTCCGACATTGCAGTCACAGTTCAGAATAACAGCCTGGGCTGAGCTGCCGCTGATCGACGATCTTGTGCGCGCCAACACAGAGTGCTGCGTCCTACTTAGGCCACTTGTGACAAAGTCGCTTGGCCCTTGGGATAAAGGCTAGACCCTACGAAAAAAGTGGCAGTCGTCTGTAACTCAACGGACCTTTATTTAATGGCGGCGGAGGAGGGATTCGAACTTACGTAGTGTAAGGGGCGGCACTCGTTGGCATGCGTTGGTTTGCTACGCTCGGAAAGCTGAAACCAGAGGAATTACGATCTTCCCGCCTAAACACAGATTTCCTACGATCCTAATTCCCCTGTTTTCTGTAGCACGTCGTAGCACGAGCGGAGTTGCGCCCTCCGGCGATTTCCGTGGCAACTGACAGGCGCAATGAGTCCTTGGCACCGATAAGTGAGCGCAGTGCCATCTATCAAGTTAGAAGCTCTCCGGCCACTGCTGTGCGCCGTGGTAGATTGCAAGAATGATGATGTCAGCTCTATCGATGGCATAAGCGGCGAGGAAGGGCGTATTGGAAATCGCCAACTCACGGGTGCCAAGAACACGTCCAGCTTTGCCCGACATGGGGAAGGCGGCAAGCTGTTGAACGGCAGTAACAATCTGCAAAGTAATCCGGGAGGCAACTGCCTTGTTATTGGAGAGAGCGATGTAATCGTGAGCCTGATCTAATTGTTGGGTCGCTTGCTCGGTCCATTTGATCACTGGCGGGGGCGGCCCGTCTTCTTGAGCCGCTTTAGGACCTGCTCATGGCTCACGACGCGGCCTTTCCGCATCTCTTCTAGTCCCTTGCGAACCAAGGCGTCCTGGTAGGCATGCAGCTCGATGTAATTGCTGATGGCCTCGTTGATGAGATAGCTGCGTGGACGTTCTTGTGCGCTGGCCAGCAAATCAAGCGCTTCAATCTCTTCTGCGACGGCACGGAAACTAATGATTTTCTCTTTGCTGCTCATAATACCAGAACGATAATACATATTATTCTGTATTACAATTCGTAGCAGACGCAATCTAGACCTCTTACTGCAGTTTGAGCGTGGCGGAGGAGGAGGGATTCGAACCCCCGAGACCCTTTCGAGTCTAACGGTTTTCAAGACCGCCGGTTTCAACCGCTCACCCACTCCTCCGTTTCTAATTCTAGCGTACTCCACGAGTTAGCTGCCAATTTGTGACACTTTAGGAATCAACTGCTGCACTTTGGGGCGGACTGTCACGGAATTGTCACAGTCCGCCGCGAGTTTTGCTACCGCCTGCACCTTCTTTTCGATGTTCGGATGCAAGTAGCGCATGGTTACCAGAACGGTGGAATGCCCGAGCAGCTCTTTCACCGTCACGATGGCCACGCCCCGGTCTAGCAGGCGAGAGGCAAAGGTGTGACGAAGGGTGTGCCACGTAACTCCCGTGATTCCCGCCTTTTTGCATTCGAGCTCTAAACCCGCCCTTAGATCAATAAATGGTTTCCCGCTTTTCTGGTTGTAGAAGACAAATTCGCTCTTCCCTCCCAGAACCCCAAACTCCAAAATTCGACGCACTTCCGAATTGATTGGAATGGTCTTCGTCTTTTTGGCGAGAATGCATTTATCAGATTTTTCTCGAGGTCCACGTCCTGCCAGCGAAGGGAGAAAATCTCTCCGATCCGACTTCCCGTATTCAAGACATAGATATCCTGAATCGCGGGGGTGGCATTCACCAGCAACCTAGACTCTTCCTCCAGGCTCAAGACTCGAAAGCCTGAATTCACCTCTTGGCAGAATTTCACCTTCCAAAGAGGGTGTGAGATTAGGTAGAGGTCTCAGTCGATTCCCAAGGGGTCGGGGGCACGGTATCCGTTTTACGGATTTTATTGCCAGGGTAAGTTTCAAAGAGAAAAGGCCCTAAAACTTCTGGGTCTTTTCTCTTTTTGTGATCGTCAGTTTTTTCCAGTCGCTCACCAATTACCGTGTTTTGAACTGCCAAACAAGTCTGTCATCGGGGAGACGCCCGGGTCACACGCATGGTTCAGGCACGGAAGCCCAAATCCCTCCTCGAGAGAGCGCAACAGGGAGAAGCTGTTGTAGTATTTCGTGCTTTGCACGCCATGGCTGTTCCCGCAGTTTGTTTCAACAGTCAGGACGACCTTGTTCTGGTTCTGCGGAGGGAACTGGCCAGTCTGAGTTTGCGGCGGATTATAACCAGCCGGCGGATTTGTGAGGCCGCTGTAGTCATTCTCATCCCAGACGATTACGATCGCGTTGCTACCCTCCTGCCAAACCGGCGAGGCCTCGATCCCCTCGACGAGCCGTTGGATGGTAACGTCACCTTGCTGAATCAATCCGGGATTCAGTCCCGCCTGGAGGCCGTCGCTGCCGGGGTCTGCAGCGCAAAACGCCCCCGCGCCGCTTTTTCCATGCTGATCATCGCATTGGTTGGGCACGATGAAGGAAAAGGAAGGAACATTGCCGGTCACCAAGTCCGCATACAAACCGCCCGGACCGTCGAAGCCGCCGACGTTCTGGATACCATTGACCGAGGAAATTCCCTGCTCGACGCTCAAGAAGTAGGCGAACGGATTATGCTTCACGGCATAGAGCGCCACGAAGTCGCTCGAAGTCAGGGGCGCGAGGTCCGTGAAGTCTGTCAAGTTGCTCACTGTACCATTGCTATTGTTGACCCCGTAGGCACCGCCGAGGGGGAGGCTCTCCTGGTAGGTTTTCCAGCTCTTGCCGGCCTCCACGAGTTGGTCCGCAATCGACTTGCCCACAGTAAACGCCTGAGGCACTGATTTAAAGCCGTCGATATCAGCGAGATAGTTATAAAAGGGCGGCGTACCTCCTAGGGACGGAGGCGTTGAGATTTCGTTCCAGTTGTCGACCGCAGGCGTCTCGGCATCCTTACCCACACCGGTGATCGGGCAGACATCCCCGGTATCGACCGGGATCGGCGCATTTCCACCGTCATTATCGGCGTTCACAATTCCGCTCGACAGATTGGTCGTGCAGCTTGTATCACCCCAAATCGGGGGATTGTCGCTGCGGATGCCGAAATTGGAGCCGCCGACGATTTCGAGGTAATTCGTCAGGCTGGGATGCCCAACCGCGAAATAGTTGGTAGCAAAATTGACCTTCTTGTTGGTGATGAGGCTATTCAAGTATGGTTCGTTGGGATTGCCGAAAACCTGATAATAGCCGTGATTCTCCATCATTATGAGGAAGATGTGATCGAAATGGGGAAACTTTCCACCGTCATTGGCGAACGCGGGGCTCACAAGACTAGCAGCCGCCAACAGGGCAGCCGCCGACTTCAAATTGAATTTCATTTTCGTATACTCTCCATTTGCATTAATTTCCGAGAAAAAATTAGCCCGAAGGGGAATTGCAACCGTCTGGCTGGGGACACGCGCGCAACCGAAGGCCAGGTATCGCCATACATCTAGAACCGGAGAAATCCCGTCAACCGCGCGTCACGATAGACGGGGATTGTTACGGGGAGATGGCTGAATTGTCACAGATGGATCAAACCTGTGGAATGAATCCGGCAGAAGCTGCGCATTTACGCTCAGGCGCTTGCTTGAACGGAACCGGGAGTTCAATCTCGTTTCAAGTGGAGTTCAAATCTTTTGAAGAGTCGGGGTTTGCCGAGGTTTATCAGTTGAGTCTGTGACACTCAACTGCGGGATAGTTTGAAAACCCAGAGTGTCACCAAATTGTCACTAAAACTGGCGCAAAACGAACAAAAACAGAGCAAATCGAGAAAACGGAAATTGTCGTTATCGTGCGGCTGGCAAGGGAATTCAGTTGAATTCTCTAGCAGATAGCGAGTCGGCGATTTGATTTTTCAAGACCGCCAGTTTCAACCGCTCACCCACTCCTCCGCTTTCTATTCGATGCTGAAACAATCACTTGCGGGAGCTACGCCGCTCAGTAAAAAGGTTTGTGCAACGAAACGAGCGCCTGGCCTTGCTGGAAAACGAGAAGTACGGAATAACCAAAAGGTAAGGAATATTTAGAGGAGTAAGGATCGCACGATGACGCATTCCACGGTCACGAGTAAGGGACAAACGACCATTCCGGGGAAGTGTCGAAAGGCGTTGCGAATCAAGCCTGGTGACAGGCTGGAGCATGCTGTCGAAGGGGACCGCGCCAGCATACGCGTGCATTTGGGCATGCGGTCACTCAAGGGTGTGCTCGCCAGCAAGAAGGGTAAAGGAATGTCCTTCGCTCAAATCCGCGAGGCCGCAGCTATGGCAGCCCGTGGCCGTGAAGGCACCCGGTGAGCAAACGAAGGTTTGTCGACACCAATCTGATCGTTCGCCATCTAGTGCAGGATCATGAAAAGCATGCCAAGGCCGCTGAAAAACTGTTCGACGCCTGCGACCGCGGCGACGTGGTCGTTGTGGTGTTGCCAGCAGTTCTGGCCGAGTGCGTGTTTGTGTGGGAGTCTTTCCACGAGCATCCACGTGCGGATATCGCCTCGGCGCTCGGCAGACTCATTTCGCGCCCTGGAGTCGAAATTAATAATGCGGCAATGCACCTGAACGCTACGGACCGCTATCGAAAAACAAAGGTCCATCTCGTGGACTGCCTGATCGCCGCGACTGCGGCCACCGAAAACATGGCCGTAGCTTCACTCGATCTGCACTTTCGAAAGTTCACCGGCGTTCGCATCGAAATCCAATAGCTTCGTGCCTGATTCGCTCCGGTGCCCGTGTAGCTCGCGTGTACCTCAGTTGGGCGAATGCAGAGAATTTGGCGGTTTTTTCGTTTAGTCGAACTTACCTGCTGTCGATGGGGATGAGGTTCTTTCCCATTTCCACCTGTTCCCAAGTTACCGCGCAGTGATACCATGCCCATCCGTCGATGCTTGCCAGCAAACAACTCTTTGACGCTGTCATTGTCGGCTCCGGAGCCAGTGGTGGCTGGGTCGCCAAGCAACTCACCGAGCAGGGTATGAGCGTCCTGATGCTGGAGGCCGGACCGCCCCGTGTACCTACCCGCGACTTCACCGAGCATGTGCGACCTTATCAGGTAAAGTTCCGCGGTTTCGGTAACCGACAGGCACTCCTCGAACGCCAGCCCATTCAACGACTGTGCTTTGCCTGCGATGAGTACAGCCATCAGTTCTTTGTCGATGACCGCGAAAACCCCTACACATTTCCCATCGATAAGCCGTTCCTGTGGATTCGCGGTCGCCAGGTTGGCGGGAAAACCTTCTGCTGGGGCCGAGAAAGCTACCGTTATAGCGATTACGAGTTCAAAGCCGCCAGCCGTGATGGGTACGGCGAAGACTGGCCCATCGGCTACAAAGACCTCGCGCCGTACTACGATCTGGTGGAGTCCTTCATCGGCGTCAGCGGTTCGCGCGAAGGCCTCGAGCAGATGCCCGACGGCAAATTCCTGCCGCCGATGAATCTTTCCTGCGGCGGGGAGTTGGCTCGGGAAGTCATTGGCAACAAATTCGGCTGGGTGGTCATGCCCGATCGCGTGGCCAATCTCACTACCGTGCATCGCGGGCGACCGGCGTGCCATTACTGCGACCAATGTCAGCGTGGCTGCCACACGGCGTCTTATTTCAACAGTCCGTCCGTGACACTCACCGCCGCCGCGCGTACTGGCCGCCTGACGTTGGTCAGCGACGCCGTGGTCAGCCACGTACTGATAGACGAGAAGGGCAAAGCCGAAGGTGTGTACTATGTGGATCGTTCGACTCACGCCCATCGCGAAGCGCACGCGAAGGTGGTCGTCCTTGCCGCCAGTGCGCTTGAATCCACGCGCATCCTTCTCAATTCGTCTTCCTCTCGCCTTCCGGCCGGCCCCGGCAATTCCTCAGGGCAGCTTGGCCACTATCTGATGGACCACTTCACGCTGGAAGGCGCTGGCGGCTACCTTCCGCAATTCAAATCTTCGCAGCGCGCTCCAACCGGCACTCCCTGCGGCTTCCTGATTCCCAAGTACGTGAACATCGGCAAGAACGTGAATAAAGATTTCCTGCGCGGCTATCGCTTCGACGGCGACGGAAGCCAGGAGCTCTACGCGCATGCCTTCGGGCTCGCGGGTTTCGGATCCTCCTGGCGGGAGAAAATCCGGTCGGAAATTCCTTACTATTTCGCAATCACTGTGCAAGGCGAATGTCTGCCTCGCTACAACAATTACGTCACGCTCGATCTCGCTAAGAAGGACGCCTGGGGAATTCCGGCACTACGTATCGTGGCCAGCTACGGAGAAAACGAACACGCCATGGCCAAGGCCATGCGCCAGGATGTGCTGGAAATTCTCGACGCGATGAAGCTCGATCGCCCCCAGCCGCCGAGCGAACAGCTTAGCGTTTTCGGCAAGAACATCCACGAGTGCGGCACCGCCCGCATGGGCGCTGACCCCAAGAAAAGCGTTGTGAACGGCTTCGGCCAGTTGCACGACGTCTCAAACGTCTTCGTGACCGACGGCGCAGTCTTCGCCACGCAAGGGTGTTATGAGCCGACACTCACCATCATGGCCATTTCGGCTCGTGCGGGAGACTATATTGTCGACGAATACCGCCGAGGCAACTTGTGATCCGGGACTGTTATGAAGCATGACGATCGCAAATTCGAGCAAGACCAGCCGGTCCCGGAACTTTCCCGCCGCGACTGGCTGCTGAACTTCGGCAGCGCCGTGATTCTGTCCGGCTTTGCGGGCATGCCTGGCGAATCGCAGCAAACAGAGCCCGCCTTGGCCACAGTCCTTCCCCCGGGCCTCTATACGCCGTCCATCGACCACGTGACGCACGCTTTGAACCATGACGGGCCGTTTTTTCCTTTTCCGCCCGGTGCCGAAACCCAATTCGTACGCCCGCGCACGGGGCCTTTTCTTCCGCAGGCGTTTTCCTCCGAAGAGTTTACGGTCATTCGTCGGCTGGTCGAGCTGATTCTCGGAGAAGACCTGAAAACGGCCCCGGCGGCGCCAGCAGAGGGAGCGCCGGAGACCCTCTATGACGAAGTGGCAGAGTGGATTGACCTGGTCGTGTCGAGCGGTCCAGGCGTCCGCGCCGCTGCACGAAACCTAACACCCGAACAGCGAGCTCTCGCCGTCGCATACTTCACTACCGAAGAACCGCTACACGAACTTGAAACCTTCGAGCCGGAACGAATCTGCAAAGAAGGTCTCAGGTGGCTGCAGCAAGAAACGGAGCGCAGATCTTTCAGCACGTTCCTCGCGGTCCCGCCCGCAACGCAGTTGGAACTGCTCTCCTCCATCGGCGACAGCCGTCCTGATCCAGCGGTAAGTAACGCGGGTACATGGTTTTTCGATTTTCTTAAAGCGGAAGCCATCCGAGGCTACTACACCTCCCAGCTCGGTCTGAAGGAACTCAACTACACAGGAAATTCTTTTTATGGCCAATCACCGGGCTGCGGACGCCATTCGTCGTCCGATCCTCCCTCACACAACCCTGACGTCTAACGACTGAACTTGCATGTCCTACTGAGGGGGCAGAATCATGGGGAGCAAAACGCGACTTCCGCTCTTAAACCTGTGACACTCCTGGGCGCAGGCGGTTGAAATCCTGGAGCGTCACCAAATTGTCACTCAGACTGGCGCAAAACGAGAGAAAACAGAGCAAACCAGGAAAACAGAAATTGTCGCTAGCTTAGGCTGGCAAAGGGATCCAGTTAAGTTTTCGACGAGATAGCGATTCGGCGATTTTATTTTTCATGACCGCCGATTTCGACCGCTGACCCGCTCCTCCACTTCCGATTCTAGCGGATTCGCGTTGTTCGCGGCCCATCTGTGACCATTCCCGATCCTCTGCAAAATCCTGCGGGCAACTTCAACTCGGGATAGTGCCGGCCTCGCGAGGAAGGTGGTCCGAGGGGCTTTCCTTTCCCCGGTTTTGGGGTAGAATGCAGTCCGGTCAACTTGTTGCTCGAGACCATCAATCAAGTCCCGTAGCAAAGCTTAATTTTCAAATCGTTTTTGACGGATAACCCCAAGGTCCAAGTTTTGATCTGAGGGGCTTGGACAATGCAATTTCAATTCTCCGCGTATCGAGTGCGCCTTCAGGCGCTCCCGAAATCGAATTGTCCAAAGAGGTGCCGAGCTTTCTCGCTTGCGGTGCTGCCGCTGCTCGTGTTTCTCTCTGGCTGCGCGGGTGCCGTTACTCCGAGCTCGGCTCCTTCCGGCAATTTCGGCGTTTCGGGCAGCATAAGCCCGTCTTCTAACGGAAGTGGCGCCACCGTCGCCCTGAGCGGCCCGGCGTCCACCTCCACCACCGCCAGCAGCTCCGGCAATTACAGCTTTTCTGGGCTGGTAAACGGGACTTATGCCGTGACCCCCAGTCGGACTGGGTACGTCTTCACTCCGAATGTCCAAAGTTTTACGATCGACGGATCGGACGTCTCCGGCATCGACTTTACTGCCTCCCCACTTTCCACCCACACGGTGCTACTTACCTGGAATGCCAGCACCTCCCTCGTGAAGGGTTACAACGTCTATCGCAGCACGACCGATGGTGGTCCCTACAGCAAAATCAACAGCACGTTGATCACACTTCTTTCCTATACGGATTCCGGTCTGGCTACCTCCACGACCTACTATTACGTCACCACCGCCGTCAATGCCGTGGGCGTTGAAAGCGCTTACTCCAACCAAGTTTCTGCAAAGATCCCCTGAGTTTCTTCTCGCCCACATCTACTTGCTCAGCACAGTGTCCCAGGATGGATTCTGCCTGATGGCCATCCTCGTCTTAATCCGGGCGGCAGCGGATGTTGCCTTTGCAGAGCACGGCCTTTAGCCATCCTGATGATTGTCTACCTTTAGAAAGAGAAACGGTCCGTGAGGGAAGTGTTTAATGCGTGATTTTGTTGCTTCCCGGAGCCGTGATCGACTGGGATTCGAAATCGATTCCCCAAAAGTGCGGTGCCGGGGTTAGAAACTCAACTCCTACGCGGGTGCCGCGGTTGCCCGTCTCTCCCAGATACACAATCCGGCATTCCTGCTCTTCCTGCGTCTCCGGGTTCACCAGGACCAACATTTCGCCGTTGTCCACTTCATTGCGGAGGTTCAGCAGTCCGCCATGGGCGCTGACGACCAGAGTTTCGCAAATCTCGCGAAACTTCCGACCTTCGTGACTACGGCCGAGCGCTTGCAAACGCATCTTGTGAAAGACGCGCTGGCTGCGGCGTTGTGAGCTTTGCGCTAGTTCAACCATGGGCTCATCATGGCCTCCCTATCCATGCGGGTCAATTGCCCTTTCGGACAGGTGTTCCCCCACTGCAAGGCCCTTTGTTTTCCTTAGCTTGCGACTTACTTGTGCCTTGCTCGGGCAGGCCGTAGAATGAATCTAGCGGCAACGGCATCCAGTTCTTGCTCCATCTCCATTCCGCCGCCGCGATTTTCTTGGAAATCATAAACTGTTCCTTTCGGACAGAATCGTTGTGCCCGAGGCCCTTATATGAACCTTGCTGAATTTATCGAAGGTCGCCGGCAGCAGCATCTCGAGGAACTTTGCCAGTTCCTTCGCATTCCCTCCATCAGTGCCAAGAGCGAGCACAAGCAGGACATCGAGCGCGCCGCCAAATGGGTTGCCGACCACTTTCGTTCCGCTGGCTTCAAGACTGTGGAGATTGTTCCCACCGACCTTCACCCTCTGGTTTACGCCGAATCCCTCGAAGCACCTGGCAAGCCTACGGTTCTTTTCTACGGCCACTACGACGTACAACCGGCCGAACCACTCGATCTTTGGACTTCTCCCCCCTTCGAACCGCAGACTCGCGAAGGCAATATCTACGGTCGCGGCACCGCCGATGACAAGGGCCAAGTCCACATTCATCTCAAAGCGCTCGAATCTCTCCACCAGGTGAACGGAAAATTCCCCATCAATATCAAGGTATTGATCGAAGGGGAGGAGGAAGTCGGCAGCGTCAGCCTATGGGACTACGTCCAGGCGAACAAGGAGAAACTGAAGGCCGACGCCCTGATTGTCTCCGATACTGCCATGCTCGGAAAAGGCGTTCCTTCCATCACCTATGGATTACGCGGCCTGAACTACTACCAGATTGAAGTTACCGGCCCCACTCGCGATCTTCACTCGGGCGTTTACGGCGGCGCTGTCCCGAACCCGCTGACGGTCCTCAGCGAACTTTTCGCGAAGCTCCACGATAAGAACTTTCGGGTGACGGTGCCCGGTTTTTACGACGATGTGGCGGCCATCCCGGCTGCTGAACGAAAAGCGCTCAATACGCTGCCGTGGAAGAAGAAGGATTTCGAGCGGGCCGTCGGTGCGCCAGGCTACTTCGGCGAAAAAGGATTCACCGCAGTCGAACGCCTCTGGGTTCGGCCGACGCTCGAGCCCAACGGTATCTGGGGTGGCTATCAAGGGGAAGGCGCAAAGACCGTGATTCCTTCGAAGGCCTATGCAAAATTCTCGACGCGCCTGGTTCCCAATCAAAACCCCAAGAAAATTGCCAAGCTTGTCGAAAAACATATTCGCAAGCTGCTTCCCGACACGGTAACTTTCAAGTTTGAAACCCTCAGCACCGGAAAGCCATGGGTTGCGGCTTATCACGCCCCGATCTTCCATGTTGCGCAGGCTGCGCTTCAGAAGGGCTTTGGGAAGAAGGCTGTGTTCATTCGCGAAGGTGGCTCCATCCCGTTCGTCACGCAGATGCACGATACCTTCAAGGTGCCCTGCGTGCTGATCGGTTTCGGTTTGCCCGATGAAAATGCCCACGCGCCGGACGAGCATCTCTCCCTCGAAAATTACTACGGCGGAATCAAGGCCATCGCCCATCTCTACGAAGGCCTGGCCTCACTATAAGCCGTTTACCAAGTCTCCCGGGGCACGTCTCGATGTGCCCCTCTTTTCTTGCCTCGCGCGATCCAGCCGAGATAGATCTCAGCCCGCTTCGGTACTCCGCACGTGGATGCAGTTTACCGCCGGGTCTTTGAAGAGAGCCTCCGCCTCTCCTCGCTCGCCGCCGTCGCTCAGCCGAGGCTCTTTCAATAGCGTCCTATCCTGTCCCTAGGCGATCAGCGTAAGCAAGCGTCCGCCCTATTCCTCGGGAAATGAACGCTGCTCCCTGTTGCGTTCGCATTGCTCTGCATGAATGTAGATGGGACCGGGCAGCGGCGGCACGCCGAGTTCACGAAAAGGGTCGCAAGTGAAAAGCGGAAGCTGTTCGTCCCACACGCGGATCAACCGCAAGCAATGCGGGCAGGGCGCGCGTCCGGCGGCAATATCCTGGTGTGCCGGGAAGCCGTAAACCGGTGCTTTTCCCGTGGCGCGAACAGATTCAGCAACTTCGCTGGGGATGGCCACAACCCGACACGAATCCAGGAAGCACCTCGTCGGATGTTTCCGGCAAAGTGAATGGTCCTCGTCCGGGCGAGAAGGCTCTCTCGGTTTTGTGGCTTCAAATTCTCACAGAGTGGAGAGTAGTTCGCGGCGTCCCTTGGCGTAATCGTGCAGAGCCACGTTGGCAGTTCCAATCGTTTTCAGCGCTTCGGCCACCGCCGCTAGGTCCTGGCCGCGCAGAACCACGTACATTTCGTCTTCACCAAGCCCGGTATAGACGCGGTTCCCGATGCATCCGAGGCTCGTGATGGTCCCGTGCTCGAGAGCAGCCGGAAGCGCCATGCACGTCGGCCTGCCGAGCGCCGGTGCGCCACTACCTACGCCCGCGCGGTTTGCCGCTTCCTGCAGCAGCATCGCTCCGGCCGGCTTCACCGCGAACAGCACCACGTCCGGGATGGCCTGGGCCTCTCCGAGCGGGGTGTAGAGAATCGCTTTCGGCGCTTTCGCCAGTCGAGGAATCTGGGGCACCTCTTCCGGTTTCACATAGCCGAGGTCAAACATCAACTTCAGCGTCTGCTCCGTCTCTTTCTCCCGTTCCGGGGAAAGGGCGATGTTGTGTGTGTACGCACCCACTGCGCAGTTGAAGTGATTTTCCGGCACGGTATAAAACGTTCGTCCCTCCGCCGCCAAGCGCCAGAAACAGCAGCCTGAAGGCTCCCTGCCCTCAAATTTCTTTGCAGTTGTGGGCGCTGCCTCCAGAAATGTGACGGCCACCGGCCGCCGCGCGGCTTTGGTCACTGCAGCAATTTGCTGCTCCAGCTCTTGCCCGTTCCAACCAGCGCCCATATGCCCTTCTCCTTGATTCATTGGGGATTAGGAAGAATAGCACGCTGAATTTACGTTGCAACCAGCGGCGCAACTGCGCTAACCCGCATGAAACCTAGGCGTTTTGCACATCCCTGAAAAAAAACAGCATTTTTCCCTTCATTTTTGCGGTTTCGCCCTTGCGTTCCCATTCTGCGTTCGTTATAGTTTCATCCGGCCCGAGTTTTTCATCGAAAAATAGGGGTTTTTCGCTCGTGGCTGGCCTCGATTCGTTCGGGGTGGATAGACAAATCAGGAGGATAAGCAGACTAAATGGCAGCTAAGCCACTGAGCAAGACCAAAATCGTTTCACACATCGCTGAGAAGGTGGGCACGTCCAAGAAGACGGTTGCGACTTTCTTTGAAGAACTCCACAAGCTCGCGGTTAAAGAAGCAAAGGGCAGCGCTGGCAAGTTCGTCATTCCCGGTATCGGTCGCGTTGTGAAGGCTCACCGCAAGGCGCGCATCGGCCGCAATCCCCAGACCGGCGAACAGATCAAGATCAAGGCCAAGACGGTTGTCCGTCTCCGTCCCGCCAAGGTCCTCAAGGACGCCGTCCTGAAGTAGTTTTTTCTCCCTCCCGGGAGAAAATCAAATTGAAAACCCCCGGCAGTCTGACTCGCTCAGGCCACCGGGGGTTTCTCTTTGGTAGTCAATTTTGTTTCGCGGGCCAGACGGCCTCGCGAGCCAAGCCTCCGTAGTTTCTTTCTACAGCGTCTTCACGTACACAACGATGTCCTTAATCTGTGTCGGCTCCAGAACATCCTTAAATGGCGGCATCAACTGATCGCCATTCTCGATCCAGGTCTTCAAACTGTCGTCGGTGATCTTATTTCCATTCACACTGAAGGTTCCGCGCTTGGCAAGCCCTTTCAGGCCAGGCCCAATCTTCTTCTGGTCGCTGGTGTCATAGTGGCAGAGGGAGCATTTCTGCTGAAACAGCGATTTGCCTCGCCCCACGGCGGCCGCGTTCGACCCTCCGGCCTTCTTCCCGGAGTCCTGCGCGAGGAGTGCTCCTCCGCCCGTTATCGCCGTACAGATCACCGCTACACATACACCCTTCAAAATGCGATTCACGTTTCCCCCATTCTCTCCGTACGTGTTTTCCCACCCCATCATTTTCTCTATTCTCTGTCCGAATTTCCACTCCACCCCCGTCAGAAGGGACAGGTAGTGCTTTTGCACAGCTAGAACTTTCGTACCTTTGACCCCATACGCTTTTCCCCTCCACAATGAAGCATGAATCAGGAGACCCTGACTCGCGCGTGGGAAGTGTTGCAAGATGCTTATCAAGCGCAAATGGAAGGCGACTACGATCGTGCGGTCGAACTGTACCAATCGTCGCTCGATCTCCATCCCACAGCGGAAGCCCACACATTTCTAGGCTGGACGTATCATTTTCAGGGCAAACTTCTCGACGCCATTTCCGAATGCAAGCGTGCCATCGAACTCGATCCCGACTTTGGCAATCCCTATAACGACATTGGCGCGTACCTGATCGAACTCGGACAATTCGATGAAGCGATTCCCTGGCTGCAGCAAGCCGTCGAAGCGCGCCGCTACGAGCCACGCCATTTTCCGCACTACAATCTGGGCCGCGCGTATCTGGGCAAGGAAATGTACGGCCAAGCCATGCGGTGCTTCCAGGAAGCCATCCATGTTGAACCTCGTTATTCCCTGGCGCGGCAGGCTCTTGAATCACTTCGCCGCATGGTCAATTAGTTTTCAGTTTTGCGTATTGAATCAACTTCTGCTATCAGGCCTTGGCGTCCGAGGGTTTGACCAGGCGATCGTAAATCCACAACAACAGCGTCGTCGCCAGCCCGATCGCTGTTAGCGCCCACAAAAACAAGGTCGGCCGGTGCTGCACTTCTCCAAAATGATGCAGCAACGCCCCGCCGATGGGCCCGCCGATAAACGAACCGATTCCCAAAGGCAAAAAGGCAAAGCCCATGTACGTCCCTTGCTGCCCCGCCGGCGCCAGCCGCGAAATGTAGTCGTAATAGCGAGGCTGCTGAATCAGCTCTCCCACCGCAATCACCACCAGCGTGGCGTAGACCGCGTACATCGTGGAGTGCAGGGCCAGGATGGAAAACGCCACCATGGCGATCAGCGTCCCGAGGATGACGGCGCGAAAAGCCGAGATCTTTTGCGTCAGAACACTGAACAACACGGTGAAGGCAATCACAACCACCGGGCCCGTCGAGAGCATACTCTCCGTGTCCGCCTGGGGATCCACATAGTCGTGCACGTACAAGGGCAGGGTGATGAACTCCTGCCAGTAGACAATCCAGTAGCCGGTAAAGAGCAGCAGAAAAATCATAAACTTCGGATTGGTCAGGACTTTCCAGAAATTCCGCATGGTTACGGAAAAGCTTTCCGTGCGCACCTCGCCCGATTTCCTCGGCTCGCGGAAGAAAAGCAATACCGCGAAAAACATCAGCAGCACGCTCACTGCGGAAGCCCGGAACACATTTTCCGCGCTCAAGTGCTGCTTTACGCGCGAGGCCATCAAGGGCCCGAAGAAGCCCCCGATGTTGACCAGGGTGTAGTAGATCGAGTAGCCCAACGAGCGCACATTTTCGTGGGCCGCGCGCGCCGTCGTTCCCACCACGCACGGCTTCACCAGCGACACGCCCAGCGCCGGCAGCATCAGAACAAACGCCACCAGTCCGAACAGGGGCACTGCGCTGCGCACCGGCGCCATCCAACCGGCTCCGAGCGATCCCATCAAGAAATAGGCCACCGCCAAGATCAGGTACGCTAGGGAAAGAGCGCGGCGGAATCCCAGCCGGTCCGCCATCGCTCCCCCAAAAATCGCCAGGAACCACACCAGCCCGCCGAATAGACCGGAAAGGCCTGCGGCCCGCTCCGTCGGAAAATTCAGCGATTCGTGCAAATATCGGGCCAACACCGCAAACGCCGCGTAATAGGAGAGGCGTTCAAACAGCTCGCTGATGTTCGCAACCCAGAACGCGCGTTCAAACCCGTTCTTTACGTCCTGCAGCCGCTGCGTAAATCCCATCCGCCCTCCGCTCCCAATCGCCGCACATCATATCAACATTTGCCGATGAGGACGCGCTTGTGCCGTTCCCTGTCGTCTGTTGGGATGGCCTAGTCAAAGAGTCCGCAGAACGCACCCCCGAAACGGAACGATTGGTCACTTGAGGAGGCAGGGGAAGGCCTGAGCGGTCTTTCGAGTTGGGCGGGATGGGATTCTGAGGGCCGCCATCGGGCCGGGGCCGAAGAAGTAAGGAAGCGCGCAGGTAAGCAGCAATCCCGCATATCCGAATTGTTACTGTGGCTGGCTGAAAATGGGAGAGGCCTCGTTTTACAGGGGAAAAAGCACGAAGAGGCATGAAAATGGGCCTGAGAAGGGTTGCGAAAGGCCGGTCGAAGCACAGGCCGTCCCGGTTCGGAGGGCCGGAGAGGTCAGAGGCCCAAGCCCAATCCCGGATGACCAGGGAAATCTTCTCCGGCGAAGAGCGCCATGACAGAAAGAGAGGGATTGCGGACAGGGCGGCGCGGGGCGTAACGTTTGGCTACGCGGGGTGGGCCTGGTTCAGCCGGTTCCGCGGCACAACAGGGAGGCGCGCGATGGGGTACCTACTGGTACGTCACAAGGTAAAGGACTTCCATGAGTGGAAGCGCGTGTTCGACATGCACAAGAGTGCGCAACGCGAAGCCGGCCTGCGAATCGAAAAAGTCCTGCGGAACTTGTACGAACCGAACGAAGTGTTTCTGTTCTTTGAGGTGACCGACCTAGGGAAAGCGCGTGGCTTCGTCTTTTCGCCGGGCGTGCCTGATGCGCAGGCGGAATCGGACGTGGTGGACAAGCCGGACATTTATTTTTTGGCCTAATCGCCGGGAGCGCCATCGCGGCCGGCCGGCTGCCAAAGTTCGATCGGATTGCCTTGCGGATCGTAGAGCCGCACGAAGCGCCCATTCGGATAAAGCTCAGGATCGACCTCCACGGAAATGCCCGCAGAGCGAAGCTGCACAACCATGGCGTCCAGATCTACGACACGAAAATTGATCATGCACTGCTTGGCGTCGCCTCCGAAATGGGTGGTGTCCTCCGGAAAAGGCGCGTAAGCCGCGGGGCCCGCCTGCTGCTGCCACGGTGGAATATCGTAGTTGTCCGGCACGACGTTCACACCGAGATTGTCGCGATCGCAAACCGCCAGCTCTTTTGGCTGACGCGCTCGAAAAAAGAGGCCCCCGATTCCTCTAGCTTTTTTGATGACTGCTCCGCTGTCAGGGGCTTCGCGCGGAAAGGTGCGCGGATTACGGCTTGGGCTTTTCGGCTTCGCGCTGCTGGCGTTCGACGGTCCAGGGAGGAACGATGCCGATCATCCGGGCGTAGGCGATGGATTGGCCGAGATGTTCGCCGTAATGGCCGGAGATGAGGAAGAAGGAACCTCGAATGGTGGTTTGGCCACGGGGCGACTTGATTTCCTTGTCGAGTTCGGAATCCTTGATCGCCAGGATGGCCGTGCGCATATGGGCGAATGAATCCTTGAGGGCTTGCATGACTTTGGCCTTGTCGCCGGAAGTGGCCATCATCGCTTTTGGATCGAGGCTTGTGGGAAACGGCGTGCCGAGCATCTTTGCGAAGCCGTAATTGGCGCTGACGATGTGCATGTAGACCTCGCCGATGGAACGAACGCCTTCGGCGGGACGCCAGGAATATTTTTCGGCGGGAATGGCGTCGGCCAAACGCTCGTAGTGCTGTTCGTAGTAGGAGACTTCATCGAGGAATTCCAGGCGGGCGCCGGCCGTGGGAGTCGTGAGTGTTGGCGCGGGCTTTTCCGTGGGCTTCTCCTGGGCGCGCGCGATCATTCCAACAAGAAATGCCAGAGAAAGAAGCAGACCACCGACACTGCGCATCGCACACCCCCATTGGCCAGCGGGAAGGATCGAAGGCTATTCTACAACGGAACAACAGGGCGCGTGTCAGTTGGAAAACGCGCGAGAGGCAAAGGCGAGCGAGGCCGGGAGATGTTCGCCGAAATAGGTGGGATCGTGCCGGCCCGGATAGATGTGGAATTCGTGGGGAATGTGGCGGGAGGTCAAGACTTTGTCGAGGGCGGTGGCACCCGCTTCGAAGCCAAAATCGTCCTGGTCGCCGCAATCAAAATAGATTTTGAGCCCCGCGAGATGGGCAGTGCCGGCAAGAACGATGGGGCTGTTGCGTTCCCAGAAGGCAGGATCGGGCGGACTTCCGAAGACTTGGCCGAGAACCCGGGAACGACGCGAATTGGGTGTGGCGCCAAGAAACGAAGGGAGTTTTTCGATGAGCGCGGCGCTGTGGGCGCTGACGGAAATGAACAGTTGCGGATGACGGAAGGCCAGGTGGAGGGCTCCATAACCGCCCATGGAGATCCCCGCGATGGCACGATGTCCGCGGCCGGGTGCAACGCGAAAACGTTTTTCGATGAACGGAAAAAACTCCTGGAGGAGAAAATCTTCGTAGCGTTCCTGGCCATCCTTGGAATTGATGTAGAAGCTGGCATCGCCGTCGGGCGTGGCGATGAGGAATTCCTTCAGCTCACCCTTTTCGTGCATGTCTTCGGCGAGATTCCAGGCGCCGGAATGGACGAAGAACTGTTCGTTGTCGCCGAGGCCGTGCAGGAAATAGAGGATGGAGAATTGCCGAGTTTTGTCGGCGTCGAACGAGGGAGGAAGAACGACACAGTAAGGTACGGAGCGGGAAAGGATTTTACTGGGGAGCGAGTTGCACTCGACGCGGCCGGTGGTGGCGAAGGAGCAAGGCGTGAGCCAAAGGAGGAGAAGGGCAAACGCGCCGCGCAGTAAATGGCCAGCAGAAAGCCTATTCATAGCGGAGCGCGTCAACGGGATTGAGCTTGGCGGCACGGGAAGCAGGATAAAGGCCGGCGAGGAGACTGACAACCACCGCAAAGACAAGGCCGCCAATCACCAGCCACCAAGGGACGGAGGAAAGCTCAATAGGGTTCAAGTTTTGGCGCTTCAGATAAACGTTGGTGCCGAACGTGATGGCGCGGCCAAGCAGCCAGCCGAAGCCAACACCCAGAATGCCACCCAGAAATCCCATGACACCGGCTTCGACGAAGAACAATTGCTGCACATCCGCATCGGCCGCCCCGAGAGCTTTCAGGACCCCGATTTCGCGGCGGCGCTCGAGAATGGCCATCACCAAAGTGTTGACGATGCCGAGCGTGGCTACGGCGAGAGCGAGGCTGCCGAAGATGCCCAGCAACAAGTCAAAGACGGAGAAAAACGTGCGCAAAGATTTGGAGGCGTCCAGAAGCGAAAAGGCGTTGAAGCCGAGAGTTTTGATGGAAGCTTCCAAGGCTTCGACTTGAGAAGGAGATTTTGCGCGGACAGAGAGCGAAGGATAAGTCACCTTGGAGGAGGTGTTGCCACGCACGATGTCGCGGAGATCGTTGACCTGGGCGGCGCGTAGGGTGGAAGCCGTCTCGAGCGGCATAAGGAGGCGAGCGTTGCCGTAGCCGCCGTAGCCCGCAGCGGGTTCTGTCTCCACGATGCCGACAATTTTCAGCTTCAGCTCTTTCGGAACGACCGAAAAGCCGCCGCCCACATCGGGCGAACTTGGGGGTGCCTCGCTGGCCGCCGCAGGAGGGGCCTGGCGCTCGGCGTAACGCAACGTCAGGTCCTGACCGACGAGCGAAGAGGGCTTGTCAGAAAGATCCTTCGCAAATTCGATTTGGAGAATGGCTTCGTTGGCCGTGGGGGAGGAAAAGAAGCTCCCTTGCATGCCATCGAACGAGCCGGAGTTGCGCGAAGATTCCGGCATGCCGCCAACCACCGTGGCATACGGCTTGTTGTGGAAGCGTACCTCGGTGAAGAAGCGGACTTGCGGGTAGACTTCGATCACATTCGGCAGCTTTTCGAATTCCTGGCGCGCGTCTTCGTCGAGCGCGCGCGGGGGCTTGTCTGATTCCACTTCGCGCTGAGGACGTCCCATGCCACGAAAATTATTTTTGGGTGTGACGAAAATGGTGTCGAACAGACCGCTCTGCGAAAGCCGCTTAGACGCTAGTTGCTGAAGGCCGACACCGAGCGAAAGCATGGCCACGAGTGAGGCGACTCCAACGGCGACACCGAGGGTTGTGAGCGCGTTGCGTAGAATGGCTTCGCGTAGATTGCGCAGGGCGAGATCGGTGAGGTCTTGGTACTTCATTGCGCTGCACCTTTCGTGGCTGCGGAAATGCCCAAGAGCTTGCCGTCACCCATGGTGGCCAGGCGGTCGGCGTAGCGCTCGGCGAGCGGCCGCTCGTGAGTGACCATGACGATGGTCATATCCAGTTGCGTTTGCAGGTCGCGCAGGAGTGCGAGGATGACTTCGCCGGTGGCGGAGTCCAGATTGCCGGTGGGCTCGTCCGCGAGAAGAATTTTGGGGCGATTGACCAACGCACGGGCGATGGCCACACGTTGCTGCTCGCCGCCGGAAAGTTCCGAAGGGCGATGGCCTACGCGATGCGTCAGGCGCACGCGTTCGAGCGCTTCACGCACGCGGGCCGGACGTTCGGCACGATCAATTTCGGCGAGACGAAGTGGGAGTTCGACATTTTCTTCCAGGGTCATGCGCGGAAGAAGGTTGAAGGACTGAAAAATCATGCCGATCGTGTTGCGGCGGTAGCGAGCCAGGTTGAGGGAAGAAAGCGCGGCGAGATTTTCTCCGTTCGCGAGGATCACGCCGGAGGTGGGCCGGTCCAACCCGGCCATGAGATTCAAAAGCGTGGATTTCCCCGAGCCGGAGGAACCGAGGAGGGCGAGGTATTCGCCGCGGGCGACGGAAAGAGAGACGTCATCGACCGCCCGAACGCTGGTTTCGCCCATTTTGTAATGCCGGGAAATGTGATCCAACTGGACGGCAGGTTGTGTGTCAGGCATAGGGTCACTTCATGATACGTCCACAGGGGGCGTAATCTTTCATTTGAGTTGGATGCGGGCAGGGAGTGGAAGGTGAGGGCAGAGCGAAAAGGGATAGAATGCGTGCGGCGGGAAGCGCCGAAACGGAGGTAGCGATGAAGGCAATCGCCGACGGCCGAAAGTGGATTGATAAGTATGTGGAGCGAAAAGAGCCGACGTTAGGCGAGGTAGCGCAGGGATTGCGACGTCTGATGAAAAAGACCGTACCGGGCACGAAGGAATCCGTGAACCCGTGGAAGATTCCCACTTTTGAATCGAACGGGCCGATGTGCTTTTTCATGGTCGGAAAATATCATGTGACCTTTGGTTTTCTGCGGGGAACCTCACTGCCTGACCCTGGGAAATTGCTCGAAGGCACAGGGAAAAATTTGCGACACGTGAAACTGCGCGACGCGGAGGATTTGCGAAAGCCAGCTTTGAAGAAATTGATTCAAGCTGCGGCGCAGTTAAATAAGAAAAAGCCGATGGAAGGCATGAAGCCGAAGAAGGCGAAAGCGTAGTTGGGCGCTGGTTTGACAACCAGTGGTCGAACACTCGAAGAGTGTGGAGAGAAGGGGAACAACGGGAAAAACAGGCCTCTGGTCGGATCACCTTTGCCTATTTTATGGTCAGGCCAGCGCGTTGGCGCACAGCATCGGAAATGTTTCCGCCAGAGACGAGCAACACAACGGGGCCTCGCGGCGCAGGTTTCTTTAGAAGAGCGGCCGTGGTGGCAGCACCTGCCGGTTCAACAACCAATCCTTTCTCCAGATAGAGAAGCAGAATCGCCCGGATCATTTCCTCCTCGGCGACCAGAACGATGTCATCGACCAAATTTCGAATGGCTTGCACATTGTCCGATTCCGGGGCGCGCGTGGCCAAACCATCTGCGCAGGTGTCGCACGTGTCCGTCGGGACCACACGGCCGAGTTTCCAGGACAAATAGTAGGAAGGGGCGCGTTCCGCCTGCACGCCTACGATTTTGACGCCTGATTTGACCTGCCTGAGTGCTGCCGCCACGCCGCGAATCAGAGCGGTATCCCCGATTGGAACATTAATCGCGGAAACCTCGGGAAGTTGCTCAAGAATCTCGAGGCCAATGGTAGCCGGCCCCGCGGGCAGATCCGGATCGCTAGCGTCGTTGAGGAAATAGACGCCCGGTCGCGTGGAATATTCACGTGCTTGCACGTAGGCATCGGAGAGATCGGGGCTGCCGGCTTCGACGACGCGCGCGCCGAGGTCTGCAATTTTCTTTCGTTTCACCGGATTGGGATTGGCGGGCAGAAAGATCGTAGCGGGAATGCCCAGAGTCTTCGACGCCCACGCCACGGCTGCGCCATGATTTCCAGTACTCGAGGCGGTCACTTCATGAATCTGGCGCCGTTTTAGATTTGTGGTCAGCGCATACAGGGCTCCGCGCGGTTTAAAGGAACAGGTCGGAAGGTCCACCTCGATCTTCAGATGAACTTCGGCAATGGGGAGCGAAATACCCGGCGCCGGGACCAACCGGGTTGGAGGAAAATACGCGGCGAGAATCTGGCGCGCTTCGAGGATCTGGGCGAGAGTGGGCGTGAAAGCCACGGAATGATTCAATCACCGAACACTCAGGATTGTCCAAGCCAGTTTGTCAGCGAGCAAAGTTGAAGAGTGGCTGCAACCGGTGGAGCTGGTGCGCACTGAAGGATGAATAACGTTTGTGCTAGCATTAAACTCTGCGCAATGGGAACCTGCCTGAGCGAGGAGCCTACCTGAATGCCTGCGACTATGAAGGCTTTGCGGAAGACGCAAGCGGGAAAAGGTCTGCAGATCGAAAAGCTGGAGGTGCCGTCCATTGGTCCGACCGACGTGCTGGTGCGCGTCAAGGCCACATCGATTTGTGGCACGGACCTGCATATTTACGGATGGGACCGCTGGTCCCAAGGGCGAATCAAACCTCCGGTGACGCTGGGGCATGAATTTTGCGGGGTGGTCGAGCGCGCGGGAGAAGAGGTTACCGCGGTGAAGGCCGGAGATTTCGTGAGTGCCGAGATGCACATGAACTGCGGCCATTGTCATCAGTGCCGGCTCGGCCAAGCGCACATTTGCCAGAACCTGAGAATCATCGGGATCGATATTGATGGAGCGTTCGCGCAATTCGTGAAAATTCCCGCCACGAACATCTGGAAATTGGATCAGGCCATTCCAGAACATTACGGGGCAATTCTTGATCCGCTCGGAAACGCGGTTCACACCGTGCTGGCGGGCGCGATTGCCGGGCAGACCGTGCTGGTGACCGGTTGCGGGCCGATTGGATTGATGTCCATCGCCGTGGCAAAAGCCTGCGGGAGTTCGGCGGTGTTCGCCACGGAAACCAACGAACACCGGCGGAAATTGGCCAAAGAGATGGGAGCCAACTTCGTTTTTGATCCGCTCAAAGAAGATCCTGTAAAGAAAATCCTGGAGGCCACCGGCGGAACCGGCGTGGACGCACTGCTCGAAATGAGCGGACATCCCGCGGCGATCCAGCAGGGATTCAAGGCGCTGCGTGCAGGGGGAAGGGCGTCGCTTCTCGGCATTCCCACGGAAAATGTGCCGCTGGACCTGGTTCAGGATGTGATTTTCAAGGGAGCGACGGTGCAAGGTATTTACGGCCGGCGCATGTACGAAACCTGGGTGCAAATGACGGCTTTGTTGAAAGCGGGCCGGGTGAACCTGGAGCCGCTGTTTGGCGAGCGCATGGAACTCGAGAATTTCGAGGCGGCCTTTGCGCAGCTGCAAAGCGGCCTTGCGGGGAAAATCCTGATGTACCCGAACGGGATGCCTAACTAAGAGAAGATTTCACCGCAGGGAGAACAGAACAGCCACAGAGGTAAGGGAAAGTTGGGAGCAAGAACATGAACGAATCTGGAACGAAAGCGATAAAACAGAATCCCTTGCAATATGTCACGGATACGCTTCAAGAATTGCGAGCGAAAGGGGTGGCGCCGAAACTGCGCGTGCTCGAGGGCGAGCAAAAGCCGGTCTGCGTGTTCGATGGACGCGAAGTGATCAATCTTGCGTCCAACAACTACTTGGGGCTGACGTCGCACAAGGCGTTACGAAAGGCTTCGCTCGAAGCGGTGCGCAAGTTGGGCGTCGGCGCCGGTGCTGTGCGGACGATCGCGGGAACCATGAAGCTGCATATGGTTCTGGAAGAACAGATTGCAAAGTTCAAGCATGTGGAAGCTTGCGTGGTGTTTCAGTCTGGATTCACGGCGAATGCCGGAACGGTTTCCGCTGTTCTCGGAAAAGACGACCTGATCATTTCGGATGAATTGAATCACGCCTCGATCATCGATGGTGCGCGACTTTCGAAAGCGACGATCAAGGTTTTCAAGCACAAGGACGTAGCCGACTGCGAGCGCATCCTGCAGGAGCACAGCAGTTTTCCGGGCAAGAAATTGATCATTACGGATGGCGTGTTCTCGATGGATGGAGATATCGCGCCGTTGCCGCAGCTCTGCGACCTGGCGGAAAACTATGGCTGCATCATGATGGTGGACGATGCGCACGCGAGCGGCGTGCTTGGCGTGGGCGGCCGCGGGTCCGTGGATCATTTCCAATGCCATGGCCGTGTGCATATTCAGGTGGGCACGCTGAGCAAAGCCATCGGATCGATGGGCGGGTACGTTTGCGGCTCGCGCGACCTGATCGATTTTCTCTACTTGCGTGCGCGCCCTTTCCTTTTCTCCACCTCTCACCCGCCAGCGACGGCAGCGGCTTGCCAGGCGGCATTCGCGCTGCTGGATTCCGCGGAGGGCGAGAAACTGGTAAAGAAGCTCTGGGCCAACACGAAATATTTCAAGCGCGAATTGAAGAAGCGCGGCTTCCAGTTCAAAGCCAGCGAGACGCCCATCATTCCGATTCATGTGGGAGATGCGGCAAAGGCCTTTGAATTTTCGAGGAAACTGTTCGAAGCCGGTGTTTTCGCCCCGGCGGTCGGCTTTCCAACGGTGGCGGAAGGAAAAGCCCGGCTGCGCGCAATCGTGAGCGCCGCGCACAAAAGAGAACATCTATTGAAAGCGGCCGATATTCTTGCGGAAGTCGCAAAGCCCATGGGTATCGTCTGAGTACTGATTCCCAGCCGCGTTCCTGTGAGCACGCGTGAACTTTTTCCCAAAACCTGGCGATTTCGGCCAGGTCGTTCGCCGTAGAGCGAGGCAGTTCCGCTTCTAACGTGTTGGAGGGCATTTCTTTGGATTTGGCAAGCATCCTGCCCGCTCGAGGGAGGGCCTCGCTGCTGCCATCTTTTGCGAGAGCTCACCCGTCGGGGTGTAAAGGGTTCGCAGTAGGAGGTTTTAGTTATGTTTCGAACAGCGATTCGAGTGAGCATCGGAATTTTGTGGAGTTGTGCTGCCGCTGCGCAGTCGGGCACAGGAATACAAACGCAGGCATCGAGCTCAGCCTCGACGTCTTCGGTATCGACACAGAAGGAAGGGGCCCCTGCCTCACTGGCGCCTGGCATGACCATTCCTGCGGTTCTGGCGTCTTCCATTGACTCAAAGAAAGTCACAGTGGGTGACGTGGTTATCGCGCGCACAACGCAAGCATTGAAGTCAGACGGCAAAACAATTATTCCGGACGGCGCAAAGATCGTGGGACATGTCACTCAGGCTTCCGCGACGGCTAAGGGAGATTCATCTTCGTCATTGGGAATCGTCTTTGACAAAGCAATCCTCAAGCACGGCCAGGAAATGCCGTTGAATTTGACCCTCCAGGCGATCGCACCGCCGCAAAGTGTCGCGCCGGACACAATCAATCCAGACGGAGGCATGCCACGCGCGGGCAGTGGGGGAACCCCCGCGGCCGGGCCGGGCAGAAATGCCGCAGGTACGCCCGGTGGAATGGCGCCAGCAACAAACAGCACGATCGCTAGCGCTCCAAGCACGATCGCAAACGCCGACGCGAACAATGTGCAATCCGGAAAAGGAGCCGATGGTCGGTTGAACAGCGCGGGGCAATTGAATTCCGACAGCCGTGGAGTTATTGACCTGCAAGGAATCGGGCTGACGGCGGGAACGGTGGGTGCGCAACAAACGACCGCGGTCATTACTTCGACCGGCAAGAATGTGCGCCTGGACAGCGGAACTCAGCTGCTGTTGGTGACCCAGGCGGCGCGCACCTCAGCAGCGCCGAAGCCCTGAGGACGATTCTGCGCAGGCGAACAAAGTGGACGCGAACGTGATTATGTACGTGCAGTAGCGCGAGGCCAGGGGACGGTGCCCTCTGCTATACTCGCGCGATGGCGCTCAAAGAAGAATCAGCCAAGAAGCTATTCCTGGTGGATGCGATGGCGCACATCTACCGGGCGTTTTACGCGCCGATGGTGCGCATGAACGCGCCCAGCGGCATTCCCACCAAGGTTCCCTTCCTGTTCGCGAATATCGTGCGGCGCCTGATTAAGGATTACCAGCCGGAATACGTGGGCATTGTGTTCGACACGAGCAAGCCGACATTTCGCGACAAACTTTTTGAAGCTTACAAAGCACAGCGGCCGCCGATGCCCGACGAGATGAGGGTGCAATTACCCTATGTGCGCCGGCTGTGTGAGGCGATGCGGCTGCCGATCCTGGAGCTGGATGGTTACGAAGCCGACGATGTGATCGGCACGATGGCCAAGCTCGGGGTAAAGAAAAGTCTCGATGTTCTAGTTATTTCCAATGACAAGGACATGATGCAACTGGTGAATGCCGGAGTGCGTATTTTGAGAACCGGTTCCGGTGGGGCGAAAGCGGACACCATTGTCGACGCAAAGAAGGTAGAAGAAATTCTGGGCGTGCCACCCGCGAAAGTGATCGACCTGATGGCCCTGCTGGGCGACACAGTGGACAACATTCCCGGCGCAAAAGGAATTGGCGAAAAAGGTGCAACCGAGCTCATCCAGAAGTATCAGAGTGTGGAAAACGCTCTCGCTCACGCAGACGAAGTGACCAACAAGCGCTACCGCGAAGCGCTGCAGCAACAGAAGGAACAAGTGTTGATGAGCAAACAGCTTGCCGCCATTGAAACGGAAGTGCCACTGGAACTGGACCTGGACAAATTGAAAGTGCGCGACCCGGATCCGGCAGCGCTGCTGGAGCTGTACCGCGAGTTGGGATTTAATTCGTTGCTGAAAGAATTGCTGGCGAGCGGGGCACTCGAGAAAAGCGCGACGAGTGGGAGCGGGAGCGATGAGAGTGGTTCGAGGGAGTCTGGCGGAGAGAAAAGGAACTACATTCAGCTGACGAATACGGATGATCTGCGCGGCTATCTCAAAAAACTACCCGCTAAAGCGCCGCTGGCCCTATGGCTGAACCTCGACCTGGGCGAACGTGAGTCTGAAGGATTCGGGACGCAAGTGACGGGAATCGAACTTTCCTCGAAAGAGGGCGAAGGGCGTGCGATCGGGGCGGATGAAAAGGGCCAGGCGCTGAAAGCCCTGGAGCCGGAGCTGGTCGACGAAAAGCGCCGGAAGATCGTGCATGACCCGAAATTATTTCAACTCCTGGCTGGAAAAACAGAAAAGATCGAGCACGCCACGCAGCTCTACGACTACCTATTACGCCCAACTACCGCGAAGCACGAGTTTGCCGATGTGGTGTTCCGGAATTTTAGCGTGCCACTTGGCGGTGAAGCCGGGGAACGCGCGGACTACCTGCAGCGACTTGCTCCTGTGCTGCGGAAACAGGTGGAAGAACAGGGGCTCGCGGACGTTTACGAGAAAATCGATCTGCCGCTGGCGGCCGTACTCGCGGAAATCGAGCGCAATGGAATCCGTGTCGATCCCAAGGCACTGGAGAAGATGTCGGAGTCCATGGAGAAGGAAGTCCGGCGGCTAGAAAAGGAGATTTGGAAGCTGGCGGGCGCGGAATTCAATGTGAATTCTCCCGCACAACTGGCGGAGATCCTATTCGACAAGCTGAATCTCCAGCCACCTGGGCGGCGCGGGAAAGGAAAAGAGCGCTCAACCGCTGCCGACATCCTGGAGGAAATGGCCAGCCAGCATCCATTGCCGGCGAAGGTAATCGAGTATCGAGAAATTGCGAAGTTGAAGTCCACGTACGTAGATGCGCTGCCGAAATTGATTCATCCGGAGACGGGGCGACTGCACACCAGCTTTTCGCAGACAGGAACGGCCACGGGGCGGTTGAGTTCCAGCGATCCAAATCTTCAGAACATTCCGATTCGGAGCGAACTCGGCCGTGAAATCCGCGCTGCGTTTGTGGCGGAAAAAGGGAAAATCCTGCTGTCGGCGGACTATTCGCAGATCGAATTGCGGATCATGGCCCATTTTTCGCGCGATCCAGTTCTGGTAGAGGCGTTTCGCAATGGCGAGGACATTCACGCGCGCACGGCGCAGGAGGTGTTCGGCGTGGGGCCACTGGCGCAGACGGGGGAGCATCGCCGGGCGGCCAAGGCGATCAATTTCGGAATTATTTACGGCTTGTCGGCGTTCGGCTTGGCGAAACAACTCGGGATCGAACAAAAAGAAGCGGCACAATTCATCAACGCGTATTTCACGCGTTATCGCGGTGTAAAGGAATATCTGGACAGTATTCTGGTGAAGACGCGCACCACGGGTGTGGCTAAAACACTGTTCGGAAGAATCCGCCCGATTCCCGAAATCAATGCGCCGCAAATGCAATTGAGAAACTTCGCCGAACGCACGGCCCTGAATTCGCCGCTGCAGGGGACGGCCGCGGATCTGATCAAGATGGCCATGATTACCATCGAGAAGCGTCTGCGGGAAAAGAAATTGGCGACACGCATGATTCTGCAGGTCCACGATGAATTGTTGTTTGAGGCGCCGGTGAAGGAAAAAGCGGTACTAGAAAAGCTGGTGCGCGAAGAAATGGAAGGTGTGTACAAGCTGGCGGTTCCGCTCGTAGTGGAAATCGGTACAGGTCCGAACTGGCGCGACCTGGACTGAAACCACTGGTTTTGGAGCGATGGGCCGGGCATCCCCTGCGGCGGCCGAGTCATCTATAGGGAAAGCCCTCAGTCGAGTGTCCAGCCGAACAGGCGATGCATTGGTCACGAAGAGAATGCCGGGTCCCACCCCATTGGAAATGCATGCTAGCCTGAAATCGAAATGGATGGGTGCGTAATGCGTCGAGCGAATGTCCTTCTGGCCCTGTCGATCACAGCAGTTTTTCTTGTGGGGTGCAGCTCAGCAAGCAATTCCAGTCAAAATGGGGAAAATGGCGGGATTGGAGGAGCTCCGACTGGTGTCACGCTGATTCTTACGCCCGCCACGGTTACCGTTGTTGTGGGACAGAGCGCGGCGTTTCAGGCGACCGTCACCGGTTCTGTGAATACCGCGGTCACTTGGGAAGTGAATGGAGTTGTGGGAGGAAATGCGACGGTGGGGTCGATAAGTGGCGGCCTTTATACAGCGCCTGCGGCGGTTCCAAATCCTGCCAGTGTCACGGTCACAGCGATCGCACAAGCAGATACGACCAAAAGCAAATCCGCCGCGGTTCTTGTCGTGGCGTCCAATCCGAACCAGCAAGCGCAGAATATTCCCGTCAAGCTCGGTACATCCGGCGGAAACGCGAATGACACCAGTACGCAAGGGAATCTTCTTTACTGCTGCGGAGGAACACTGGGCTCTTTGCTGCAGCGCAATGGGACTTACTACCTCTTGAGCAACAATCACGTGCTGGCACGGAGCGATTCGGCGAGCATCGGCGACCCGATCACGCAGCCGGGCCTGATCGACGCCAATTGCTCCACGGCGGGCACGACCACGGTTGGCAATTTGACGCAGTACGTGAATTTGGAAGCTGCAGGAACCAACGTGGATGCGGCGATTGCTCAGATCGTTTCCGGAACGGTGGACACAAGCGGCAGCATCCTGTCTCTTGGTTCCACGGCAACCGGCAGCACCGCCGACGCGGGCCCGCCGCATGCGGGCAACGGCATCGCCGCGAACATCGGGGAAGCCGTAGCCAAAAGCGGACGAAGTTCCAGCCTGACGTGCTCCACGGTAGATGCGATCGAGATTCAGACTTCGGTGAGCTATCAGAAGGGATGCAACACCGGGTCAAATTTTGATGTGACCTACACGGGGCAGGTCTCTGTGGCAGGGGGAACCTTCAGCGCGGCAGGCGATTCGGGATCGCTCATTGTCGATGAACATACGGCCGATCCTGTGGCGCTCCTTTATGGAGGATCCGATACGGACACGGTCGGAAACCCGGTGGCGGATGTGCTCACCGCGTTAGAGGACAGCCAGGGAAACCGGCCGACGTTTGTGGGCAGCGCCGCCACACACCCCGTGATTGGGTGCACGCTGACGGCGAACGTAGTGAAAACCGCGCCATCGCTCGCGAACAGTGCCATCAGTGCAGCGCAACTGGTAGAAGCGCAACATGCGCGTGACATGCATGCGCCGGAATTGTTGGCGAATCCGTACATTCAAGCGATCGGAGTCGGCGCCAGCATCGATCATCCGGGCGAACCGGCCGTGATTGTGGTAGTCAATCCAGCCCGCAGTGCCACGACAATTCCCACGGACCTGGATGGCATTGCGACGCGCATTGTGCAGGGTGGTGCCGCTGGACCACACGGTGTTTTCGACCTGGATTTGGCTTCGCGTATCGCGCCGGTGGCCGACACATTTGCGGTCAACGCCCTCTCCAAGGCCGAGATTTTGCGGGCGAAGACAGTGCACACCGCTCATGCGAGCGCGCTGATGAAGCAGTCCGGAGTTCAAGGCGTGGGCATCACGTCCAGCGCAGACTCACCGGGAGAGGCCGCACTGATGATCTTCGTTGTTCGCGGTGTAGCGAGAAATCGAATCCCGGTGGCAATGGATGGACTGCGCACGCGCGTCCGTGAGTCCAGCCGTTTTACGGCGGGGCGGCACGGCGCCGAAACGGGCAGCGGGTGCCGGGTACCACAGACGACACCAACCGACCGGAACTAAAGCAACCCAGCTTGCCGCGGACCGAGATCCCCATCTTGTCGAAAAAGCGATTTCGAATGGGCCTCTGAGGGTATCTTTGCGCCACCTGCGGGCGTAGAATCAACTTGGACACTCTCCGCATCGCTCCCGGACAGTTCCTACCAATCAGGGGGGTTCTATGCGACGTACTGGCCTACTCATCAGCGCGGTCGTGCTGGCCGCGGCTGGAATGTGTTTTGCTCAACAGTCAAAAGATAAGTTCAAGGAAGGGCAATCGACGGAGCCCGCTCCGACACCCATCCCGCCGGAAGCAGCGGCGAAGAAGAATCCGGTGAAGCCCACGCCCGACGGCATTGCGGAAGCAAGAAAGTTGTATGGCTACCACTGCGCCATGTGCCACGGCAAAGACGGCGATGGGAAGGGCGATCTGGGAGAGCAAATGAAGCTGGATTTGAAGGATTGGACGAAACCCGACGCCATCTCGAAGTATACCGATGGGGAATTGTTCTACATCATTACCAATGGTCGCGGGAAAATGATCGGTGGCGAAGGTGACCGTACGAAAGAAGAAGTCCGCTGGAACCTGGTGAACCTGGTGCGTTCTTTCGGTCAAAAGACGTCGTCGGCAGCGCCAAAGCCGTAACCAAGCGCAAGATCGTAGTCTCGAGATTTGCCGACGCCCCGGATCCTTCGGGGCGTCTTTTTCATACACCGTGCGTTATACTCTTTGCCGATCGTACAAGAGGTGGAGGAGATGGCTCACGCCCCTAAGTTCTTGGCGCTGGTAAATGATGCGAAAAAACGTGTGAAGGAAACCAACGTCCCTGACGTGAAACGCCGCATGGATGCGGGCGAGAAATTTGTTCTGGTGGATGTGCGTGAAGAAAGTGAATGGGCAAATGGCCATCTGCCGGGTGCGATTCACATGGGGAAAGGAATCATCGAGCGAGACATTGAGCAGCGTGTTCCGGCAACCGACACGAAACTGATCCTGTACTGTGGCGGCGGATTCCGCTCCGCGCTCACCGCGGACAATCTTCAGAAAATGGGTTACACCAACGTGGAGTCCATGGACGGCGGCTGGAAAGGATGGCTCGAAGCCGGCTATTCCGCCCAAAAGGGCTAAGAAGAGTTAAAGGGTGTAAGGGGCCGGCAGCGGAAAATTTCTTACCCATCCTCCTTACCCGTGTGTACCCTTCCCCCGAGACGTAGCGGCCCGCGCGGGAAGTATGCACAACATACCGCCTCCCACGCTAGCGAGCTCATTCCACACTTGCTGCGAGTCGCAGACGGTGACTGTCCGAGAGTTATCCGCCAAAGGAAAAGTAGGAAGGGTGCTTTCCGACGGAATAACGCGCGGGACTGCGGAGAAACCATGGATCCGTGCGCCGGGCGTCACGATTGGGCGAGAGTTTCTGCACGGGTTGTGTGAGCAGTGCCAGAGAGACCACGGAGAACAGCGAAAGAGACGGCAGAACTGTGGCAGGAGAGTCCCTTTGGTTTCCTTGGTGTTGAATCTCGGAAGGAACTTGTTCCCTGCGGCTAGGAGACCTCTTGGCGTAAGCCACGCGGATAAATGACTTCCCAGTTTCCGTCGAATGCGGGGTGCTTTAGGTCGTGGCAGAGATAGAAGTCGTATTTTGTACCCATGCGTGCGAAATGGGTTTGATCTTGAGGGGAATAGCCGGCAGCGAACATGTTAAATCCGATTGCTCGATGATACGGATAAACGTAATCCAGTTTCTCAAGAATATTGGCCATTTTAGGGGTGGACGCGCGTTCACGTGCTAATCGATATCGAAGATAATAAGAGTCTGGTATCCCTGCCGGCTGGAATTTCGGTGCCCAGCTCCGTCCGCTCCTCACCATCGGAACATAACGACGTTTCCCGCCAGTCTCGAATAACCTATAAAGCGAGACTTTTCGTTTGCGACTCACGACCGTGTCTCCCTTTGGTAGATACCGTGTCGGTGGGAAACACCGGTCTTTCGGACGGAGGAATTGGTATTAACAAAGGTAGTAAACCGGTCGACGTAAGTTTCGCAGCGATTTTACCTAGAAGCTATTGCACAACCCTCCGTAAGACGATCATGAAGCAGGCGATATGAAAGAAAGCACCGTAGATGGTGAGCGAACGGTCGTAGCGCACCACCAAGCGTCGGAAGTTTCCCAGCCAGG
>Ga0181523_10000218_pt1 | contig 63341 bp, 56 predicted proteins | sample PEATcosm2014_Bin_43_FD_119752 | JGI IMG/M metagenome (GOLD analysis project Ga0181523, IMG submission 119752) | Peatland microbial communities from MTU Mesocosm Facility, Houghton, MI, USA - PEATcosm2014_Bin05_30_metaG | ecosystem: Environmental > Terrestrial > Soil > Wetlands > Peat | place... | reverse complement strand
GCTTTGCCCTGAGCCTCGCGCGCAACGGTTCTGACGCGGGCGACCTGGTCCAGCAGACCTTCTTCATCTGGGCGACGAAGGGCCACGGCATCCGGGAGCTTTCGAAGGCCAAGTCGTGGCTGTTCACGACCCTTTACCGGGAGTTCCTGCGCGGGCGCCGCCGCGACGCCCGTTCGACCTCGCTCGAGGAACTGCCGCCGGGCGGCAACGAGCCACTCGCGCACGACGTGGACCGGGTTTCGCGCATCGACTCGGCGGCGGTCATGTCCGCGCTGCAGTCGGTCGAGGAGCCCTTCCGTGCCCCGCTGACGCTTTTCTATATCGAGGACATGTCCTACCAGGAGATCGCCGACGCTCTCGACGTGCCCATAGGCACGGTGATGTCGCGCCTGTCCCGCGGGAAGGCGCAGCTCAGGGCCGCGTTCCTGCGCGCGGAGAGGCCGGTCGCCAAGGTGCTTCCGTTCCCGGGCGAGGGAGGAGAGCGCGCGTCATGACCATCGAGGAGGCCCGCTTCATCCTCTGCGCGTACCGCCCGAACGGGAGCGACGCGGGCCTGCCCGCGTTCGGCGACGCCCTGCGCATGGCGGCCGCCGACCCTGCCGTCGGGGAATGGTTCGCCCGTTCGACGGCCTTCGATGCGGCGGTCGCGGGCAGGCTCAGGCAGATCGAGCCGCCGGCCGGTCTCCGGGAGGCGATCCTCGCCGGCGCGCGCGCCAGCGGGCAGCAGAGGAGCCTAGGGCGCGGCTGGGCATGGGCCGCGGGCATGGCGGCGGCGGCCGCCCTCGCCTTCGTGCTATTCTCGATGAAGACGCCGGCGCGACCGGAGCAAGGCGCGGCCTCCTTCGCGGCGTTTGCGATCAGCGACATGGCCAACGCGAAGCACGGGGGCAGGGGCGAACCCGCGGGGGCGCTCATCGCGGCGCTGGAGGCGAACGGGGCGCGGATGCCGGGCCCCGGCCAGATAGACTTCGACAGGCTGAGGGAGACGGGATGCCGCACGGTCAACTTCGCAGGGCGCGACGTGCTCGAGGTCTGCTTCTCGCGCGACGGCGCACTCTTCCACCTCTACGTGGCTCGCCGCGAGAGCCCGCCGGGCGACTCCGCGGACAACGGCGCCTCGTTCATCTCCGAGGCTGCCGGCGCAGCCGCCGCCTGGTCCGACAGCCGCTTCGACTACGCGGTCGCCAGCAAGGCCGGCGTCGAGGCCATCCGGAGGCTGCTCTGAGCGCCGCGCCCGGCGGACCAGGGGCGCATGGGGCGCGATTTTTTTCGCGACGAGCGCGACGGCCTTGGCCAGCTTGTGGGGGCGCAAATAGCCGAGGCCATGCCCAGTCCAACATCCCCTAACGCCGAGCAGGCCCGACTGGCCGAGGACGGCGCGCGCGCAAAAAACTGGAAGCGCTGGGGCCCCTACCTCTCCGAGAGACAATGGGGCACCGTGCGGGAGGATTACTCCTCGGACGGCGAGAGCTGGCGGTACTTCTCCCACGAGCACGCCCGCAGCCGCGCCTACCGGTGGGGCGAGGACGGGCTCCTCGGCATCACCGACCGCGAGTGCCGCCTGTGCTTCGCGGTTGCGCTCTGGAATGGCAGGGACGCCATCCTCAAGGAGAGGCTGTTCGGGCTCACAAACTCCGAGGGCAACCACGGAGAGGACGTCAAGGAGTGCCATTTCTACACGGATTCGACCCCGACCCATTCGTGGATGAGCGCTCTCTACAAGTATCCTCAGGCCGCGTTCCCCTACGAGCGCCTGCGGGCGGAGGCCGCGTCGAGGACGCGCGACGACCCCGAGTTCGAGCTGTTCGAGACCGGCGTCTTCGACGGCGGAAGGTACTTCGACGTGACCGCCGAGTACGCGAAGGAGGGCCCGGACGACATCTGTATCCGCTTGACCGCTGCCAACCGCGGCCCGGAGCGGGCTCCGCTCCACCTCCTGCCGACTCTCTGGTTCCGCAACACCTGGTCCTGGGGGTGCCGGCACGAGGGCTGCGGCCTCAAGCCGAGGATGCGCGCCGTTTCCCCCGTGTGCGTCCAGTGCGACCACGATACGCTGGGCCGGATGTGGTTCGACGTCGAGGCGGGCGCAGGCACCGCCGCCGCGCTGCTCTTTACCGAGAACGAGAGCAACTTGGCCCTGCTGTTCGGCGCCGAGAACTCCTCGGCCTACGTCAAGGACTCAATCGGCGACTTCGTCGTCGGCGGGCGCAAGGGGGCGGTCAACCCGCAGCAAAAGGGGACGAAGTGCTCCGCGCACTTCGTCCTCGACCTCGCCCCGGGGGAGGAGCGCGTCGTGCGGCTCAGGCTCAGGGCCGGGGATCCCGGGCCGGGCGGGCCCTTCGGCCCCGCGTTCGAGCGCACGTTCGCTTCGAGGAGGAAGGAGGCCGACGAGTTCTACGCGGCGCTGCCCGGACCGTCCGACCCCGCCGCCCGCCTGATCGCGCGCCAGGCCAACGCGGGCCTCCTCTGGTCGAAGCAGTTCTATCACTACGTCGTCGAGGACTGGCTCGCGGGCGATTCCAACCAGCCCCCGCCCCCAGCAGAGCGGCTCACCGGGCGCAACAGCGACTGGCCCCAGGTCTTCTCCCGCGACGTGATGTCGATGCCGGACAAGTGGGAATACCCTTGGTTCGCGGCGTGGGATCTCGCGTTCCACATGCTGCCCATGGCAAGACTCGACCCGGTGTTTGCCAAGGAGCAGCTCAACCTCGTGCTGCGCGAGTGGTACATGCACCCCAACGGGCAGATCCCGGCGTACGAGTGGAACTTCTCGGACGTCAACCCTCCCGTTCATGCCTGGGCCTGCTGGCGAGTCTACAAGATCACGGGGCCGCGGGGCTCGCGCGACAGGGCGTTCCTCGCGAGGGTCTTCCAGAAGCTGCTCCTCAACTTCACCTGGTGGGTGAACCGCAAGGACGTCAGCGGGCGCCACGTCTTCAGCGGCGGCTTCCTCGGGCTGGACAACGTCGGAGTTTTCGACCGCTCGAAGCCCCTGCCCGGGGGCGGGCAGCTGGAGCAGGCTGACGGCACGGCCTGGATGGCGTTCTACTGCAGCACGATGCTCGCCATGGCTCTCGAGCTCGCCGAGGGCGACCCCGCGTACGAGGACATCGCCTCGAAGTTCTTCGAGCACTTCGTCGCCATCGCGGACGCGATGAACCGGCTGGGGGGAACGGGCCTCTGGCACGAGGAGGACGGGTTCTACTACGACCAGCTGCTCGTCGACGGCGGATCGATTCCCCTGAGGCTCAGGTCCATCGTCGGCATCATCCCCCTCTTCGCCGTCGAGTTCATCGAGGAGGGCCGGCTTGACAAGCTCCCCGGCTTCGCCAGGCGCACCCGGTGGTTCCTCGAGAACAGGAGGGACCTGGCCGGGCACATCTCGTACATGACGCGGGGCGAGTTCGACCCGGGCCGCAGGATCCTCGCCATCCCGACGCGCGCCCGCCTTGAGCGCGTGCTCCGCTACGTCTTCGACGAGTCGGAGTTCCTGTCGCCATACGGGGTGCGGTCCCTGTCGCGCGCGTACCGCCACCATCCGTTCATGTTGGATATCCGGGGCGGCGCCTACGGGGTCGATTACGAGCCCGGCGAGTCGCGGACGTGGCTCTTCGGCGGAAACTCGAACTGGCGGGGGCCCGTGTGGTTCCCCCTCAACTACATCCTCATCGAGGCGCTTCAGCGCTACCACCTGTTCTACGGCGACGGCCTGAAGATGGAGTTCCCCACGGGGAGCGGGCGAATGATGAACCTGGACCAGATCGCGCGGGAACTGGCGAGGCGGCTGATATCGCTGTTCACGGCTGATTCGCGGGGCCGGAGGCCCGCCCTGGCGGGCGACGCCAGGTTCGCAGACGACATTCATTGGCGCGAACTCGTCTGGTTCCACGAGTATTTCCATGGGGATACCGGCCGTGGCCTGGGAGCCAACCACCAGACGGGATGGACTTCGCTCGTGGCGCGCCTCTTAGAGGAATTCGTTGAATGAAAATGGATTGAGACAATTCCCGGCGGCGCCGGCGGGGCCGTGCATTGTGCAATACCGGAAGTGTTCCGCTTATATGTCCAAAAAAACTTGGCGCCCCGCTGAACTCCCATAAGGCGCCCCGGTCTGCGGCGGGCGTGAATGCACAGACCAACCGATTCGCCCTCCCGCGTGCGCCGCTCGCCGCCCGACTGGCGGCCGTTTTCGTCCTTTCGTCCCTAATGCTCGCGGCGCTTGGGTCCGCCTCCGAGCGCTGGGCCACGCTCGAGGCAATCCACCAGCTGGAGAACCCGCGCAACTCCCCGGAGCCGGGCCAGCTGGGCGAGCTCGGCCCCTACCAGTTCCGCGAGCAGACGTGGAGGATGTACACCCAGGCCCCCTTCATCAAGGCGCTCGACCGTCAGTCGTCGGACGCCGTGGCGGTGCGCCACTACGACTGGCTGAGGGGCGAGCTCGAGCGCCGCGGCGTAGAGGCGTCGGCCTTCCGGATCGCGCTCGCCTGGAACGGCGGGATAGGCGCGGCTCTTGACAAGCATCCGGGCGCCTCGGTCGTCGACTACGCCACCCGCGCCGCGAATCTCGCGGCCGAGTTCGAGAGGAGCGGGCAGCCCGGAACGCGGTGAGGGGGGGCCGCCCCCCGGTTTCACTCCAGGAAGGCGGACTGCTCCGGCGCCTTTTGAACCTTGCGCGCCGCTTCTTCCTTCGGCGCCGCGGAGAGGTGCCGCGGCGGCCGGGTCGTCCTCTGGGCCACCGCGGCCTCGCGGTCCCTCACGATCCGGTCGCAGATCTCGTGGACCTGAAGGTGCAGCCACTTCGTCGTGCTGCTCGCCGCGGTGTAGTCGGCCGGCCCGTAGTGGTCGATCCGGCCCACCTGGCGGAGGCGGTCGTTCTGCTCGAACTCCGACTGCTTGGCCGGATTGTACACGCCGTAGGCCCTTCCGCCGTTGCCCTTGACCACTGAGAAGCACGGCACGTCGCTCGGGCCGTCGGCCACGTAGATCATGTTCTGGAACGGGATCCGGCGATCCTCGGCGGCGACCCTTGAATTCACGTCGATCGCGGGATTCCGGTTCGTCCCCTTGTTGATCTCGAAGAGCGCGCGCGTCTTGGTCGTGTTGTCGATGACCATGCCGATCTGGGCGATCTCGGCCTTCGCGTCGAGCTCGAGCTCCTTCTGCTGCAGGAACCCGGGCTGGAGCGGATTCTCGATGAACTCGCACCCCCAGATCCCGTCCACGTGGGGGGCGATTGCGCTGCCGTGGATCATCTTGGCGAGCCCCGTGCTCACGATGTAGTGCTCCAGCCGGATGTCGTGCCTGCGGTAGTCGGGCTTGTCCGCCACCCAGGCCTTTGACGCGCCGAAGAACTCCGGGAGGCCCGGGTAGAAGCGGATCTCGGCCCCGCACTTGGACAGGATCTCGTTGTTGAGCCCGCTCATGCGGCCCGACAGCACGTAGGTGAGCAGGTGGTTCAGGTAGCTGATCTCACCGGAGAGGGTGTAGCCGCGCCTGCGGTAGTTCTCGACCAGCGCGTTGGTCTCCGTCCAGAACGACGCCTCGTCGACGCCGTAGCGACGGAAGAGGGGCGACTGCATGTAGTCCGGGATTAAGGTCTTGTCGAAATCCCAGATGCAGGCGATAATGTTCTGTGTGAAGAGCGTCGCGGCCATGCGGTGCGTGAGGCGGCATGCTAGGCCTCCGGTCGCGGCCCGCGCAATTCGCAAATAGGTCAGGCATGGACGCCCTTCCAGATATCTCACCTTTTCAAAGGCGCCTCGAGGAGCTTGATGCGCAGATGGCGGAGCCGTCGTTCTACGCGAACCCCCGGCGCGCGGCGGAGGTCACCCGGGAGCACCAAAAGCTGCGCAGGCTCGTGGACGACCACCGCGCGCACGCCCAGGTGCAGCGCGAGCTCGGCGACGCCATCCTGCTCGCGAGGGAGGCCTCCGGCGGGGCTGACCTGCGCGAGCTCGCGACGGCCGAGATCGCCGCCCTCGAGAGGCGGGCCGCCGAGCTCCGCGACGCCGTGCTCCTCGCGATGATGCCGCCCGAGGCCTCCGACTCACGCAACACGGTGATGGAGATCCGGGCGGGAACGGGCGGGGAGGAGGCCGCGCTCTTCGCGGCCGAGCTCGCTCGATGCTACCAGAAGTACGCCGACTCGCAGGGATGGCGGGTCGAGCCCATGAGCAGCAGCCCGTCGGAGCGAGGGGGGCTGAAGGAGGTTGTCTTCCTGATCTCGGGCACGGACGTGTACAGGCGGCTCAAGTGGGAGAGCGGCGTCCACAGGGTCCAGCGCGTTCCGGTGACGGAGGCCAACGGTCGGATCCACACCTCGACCGTGACGGTAGCGGTGCTTCCCGAGGCCGAGGAGGTCGACATACAGATCCGGCCGGAGGAGCTGGAGATAACGGTGTGCCGCGCGAGTGGCCCCGGCGGGCAGGGGGTCAACACAACCGACTCGGCGGTCCAGATCCTCCACAAGCCCACGGGCCTCATCGTCCAATGCTCCGACGAGCGATCGCAGCTCAAGAACAAGGCGAGGGCGATGACGGTGCTTCGCTCCCGCCTCCTCAAGCTCAAGGAGGACGAGGAGAAGGCCAAGTATGCAGCGGAGCGCCGCACCCAGATCGGCTCCGGAGACCGGAGCGAGCGCATTCGCACCTACAACTTCCCCCAGAACCGGCTGACCGACCACCGCATAGGCTTCACGCTCCACGGACTCTCGCAGGTCATGGAGGGCGCGATCGGCCCGCTGATCGACGCCCTCCAGGAGGCCCACCGCCGGGAGCGGCTCGCCGCGCTGGAGGGCCGCTCCTTCGAGCTAGCAAGACCGTCCGCCGAGCTCGGTTGAGGCCCGTCCGGGGACCCGAGGCGACCGACCATGCTGACCGTGATCGAGGTCATCAAGAAGACCTCAGCGTTCTTCGCGACGAAGGGGATCGAGTCGCCCAGGCTCAACGCCGAGCTGCTCGTGGGCCATGTGCTCGGCCTTCCGCGGATGCGCCTCTACATCGAGTTCGAGCGCCCCGTCAGCGAGGCCGAGCTCGGGGCGCTGCGCGAACTCGTCCGTAGGCGCGGCCGGCGCGAGCCCGTTCAGCACATCCTCGGTTTCACCGATTTCTGCGGGCTCAGGCTCAAGACGGACCCGCGCGCGCTCATCCCGCGCCCGGAGACCGAGCTTCTCGTGGAGATCGTAGCGGCCAGGTGCGCCGCGCCCCCGTCGAGCATCCTGGACCTGGGCACTGGGGGCGGCGCCATCGCCCTCGCCCTTGCGCGGGCGTTTCCCGCCGCCAGGGTGACCGCGGTCGACAAGAGTCCGGAGGCCCTCCTGCTTGCGGCGGAGAACGCGCTGGCAAGCGGGCTGGCGGGGCGGGTGACCTTTGTCGAGTCGGATTGGTTCGAGCGGCTTCCGGCCGGGGAAGGCTACGACCTGGTCGTCTCCAACCCTCCGTACCTGTCGCCCGAGGAGACCGCGGCGGCGGCCCCCGAGGTGCGCGACCACGAGCCCGCGCTGGCGCTCTCGGCGGGGGACGGAGGGTTCGCCGACATCGAGAGGATCGTGGCGGGGGCGTCCGCGGCCGTCGCTCCCGGGGGCATGCTCGCCTTGGAGACCGGCGCCGGCCACCGCTCCAGGCTCGAGGAGGCGCTCAGGCGGGCCGGATTCGCTAGGAGCGAGGCCCTCCCCGACCTTGCCGGCCGCGACCGGTTCGTCCTGGCCTGGAGGTGAGCTCTCGCCGGTTCCGGGCCCGATCAGCCCTTGCCGGCCACCGTGAGCGGAGCGTGGTCGCTCGCCCAGTACTCGTGGTCCCGGCCCAGGTCGATCGCATCGTTGACGACCCGCAGGGCCTCGCGCAGGGAGACGTCGACCTTTCCGTAGGTATCGGCGCCCACGTCGTCATCCGGGTCGTCGAATTCCGAGTCAAGGCCGTCCTTCGCCGGGCCGGCCTTGGCCGCATCTGCCTTGGGAGCGACGATCCTCGGGGGGAGCGGAGGGCCCAGCCTGAACTCCTTGTACGGAAAATCGTCCTTCGCCAGCTCCTCGCGCCTCAGCTTGCCGTCCTTGCGGAACCCGTCGTCCGCCTGCTTCTGCTTGCGGCGCTCCTCCAGGTTTAGTGAGATCAGCTTCTGTGCCTGGCGGTCCTTGAACCAGTCGACGTACTTGCGCACGAATGCGAATTCCGGGAGGCTCTCCTGGCGCTGGGTGCTCAGGAGCTGCAGGCGGGCGAGGACCCTGTGGTCGATGGGCCCCCCGCGGAAGGAGCTCGTCCTGATCTTGTCCCAGACCAGCGCGTGGGGAAGGTCGGATTCGCCGATCGGTAGGAACTCGTCCACCGAGGGCAGGACGATGTCCGACACGACGCCGCGGAGCTGCGTCGACGATCCGTCCGGCAGGTAGAACTTCTGGATCGTGATCTTGGCCGCGCCCGTCTTGACGGGCGAGGTCGCGAGCTGGGGGGCGAATCTCCTCATTTCAACGACGGTCTGGACGCTGCCCTTGCCGTGCGTCGAGTTGTCGCCGATCACGACCGCCCTGCCGTAGTCCTGGAGGGCGCCCGCTACGATCTCCGAGGCCGACGCGCTGAACCGGTCCACGAGGACCGCCATTGGACCGTCGTAGGTCAGGTTCTCGGCCCGGTCGCTGTCGACCTGAATGTCGCCCTCGTAGTCCTTCACCTGGACGACGGGCCCTTTGTGGATGAACAGCCCCGCAAGCTCGATCGCCTCGCTGAGGAATCCGCCACCGTTGTGCCGGAGGTCGAGGACGAGGCCCTTGATGCCGGCGCCCTTGAGCTGCCCGATGAGCTTGGCGACATCCTCGCTCGCGCTCGAGTTGTCGCTGTCCGTGTTGCCCTCGTCGCCGGCCCCGTAGAAGGCAGGAAGCGTCACGACGCCGATCGGCAGGCTCTTTCCGCCGTCGCCGGGCACCTGGAAGACTGCCGCGCGGGCGCGCGCCGAGTTGAGCTTCACGACCTCGCGCGTGATGACGATCTCCTTGCGAACTGACGAGTCCGTCGCGCTGGCAGGCTGGACGATCAGGCGCACTTGCGAGCCCTTGGAGCCGCGGATCAGGTCCACGATCTTGCGCAGCTTCAAGCCGATGATGTCGACCGGCTCGCCGCTGCCCTGCGCGACGGCGATTATCTTGTCGTTGGGCTTGAGCTGGCGGTTGAGGTCGGCTGGCCCGCCCGGGACTATCTCCCTGACGACGCAGGTCTCGTCCTCCGTGCCGAGTATGGCGCCGATGCCGACGAGCTCGAGCTTCATCTGGATACCGAAGTCCTCGTAGGTCTCTGCCGAGAAGTAGGTCGAGTGCGGGTCGTACAGGCCCGCTATCGTGGTGAGGAAGAGCTCCGCGAGCTCGTTCCCCTCCGTCTCGCCGACGCTCTTGAGCATGCGCTCGTAGCGCTTGCGGACGACCTCGCGGGCCTGGTCGAGCGTCTTGTCGTTGAGCAGTTCCTCCAGAAGCTCGAACTTGAGGCGCTTGTGCCACAGCTCGTCGGCCTCCAGGGAGCTGGCCGGCCACGGCGACTTGGAGCGGTCCAAGCGGTACGTGTCGGTCGAGGTGAAGTCGAAGTCCTTCTTGAGCTCCCCGAACACCCAGCCGATCCTCGAGGTTACCCGGTCGTCGTAGACGTAGAAGATGTCGTAGGCCGCGTCGATCTTGCCGAGGTAGTCGACATTGTAGTAGACGTTGGTGCCATAGCGCTTCGCGAACTGGGCCTCGTCCGACTCGAGGAAGAAGAGGTGCTGGTTGTCCAGCGCCTTCATGTACTCGGGCACGACCTCCTTGAAATCCTCGCTGCGCACGGCGCCGCGGTTGTAATGGGCGTTTTCAAGGAGCGTCACCAGGGCCTGGGCCTCCGTCGAAAGCGTCGGGGGTGTCGTGAAATGCAGGTCCGCCGCCGGGAGACCGGCGGCCGACGCAAGGCCCAGAATCCAAGGCGCCAGCGACCTGCGAATATAGCCGGGACGGAAGGTCATGCGTTGATTGCCATAAGCTTCGATAATGGAAGATCCAATTGCGTTTACTGTCTCACGCCGGGGCGCGGAATTCAAGAAGGGAGGGCATATTGTCGTAGATTCGCCGGGTCTCCCCGAGTCGGTTAAGGTGCTCGGCCATGAAATGACCCGCGCCCGTGAAGCCCAGCCATCGCGCAAGCGCCTCACGGTCATCGGCATCCGGCGGAAGGTTGCTCACCGAGCGATTTGCGTCGAGGCGCAGCGCCGTCTCGATCCGGCGCAGGAAGCCGTAGTTCTGGCCGAGGACGGAGGAATCGCCGGCTTGGATCAGGCCGGCGGCCGCGAGAGCCCGCAGGGCGGGCCGCGTTCCCGTGGCCCGCAACTGCAGATTCGTCCAGCCTTGGCGCAGCTGGAGGGCCTGGACGAGGAACTCGATGTCGACGAGCCCGCCCGCGCCGGCCTTGAACGCCGCGCCGGGCGGGCCGGCCCCGAGTTCCTTCTCGATGCGCGCGCGCATTGCGCGGATCTCCTCGATCTGCGCGTCGGTGGCGGGCGCGCCGTAGAGCAAGCGGTCCCGCCAGGCGCGGAAGGACTCGGCCAGCGCCGCGGGGCCCGCCACCACGCGGGCCCTGATGAGCGACTGCCTTTCCCACATCTGCCCGCCGCCCCCGGCCATGTGGTAGGCGTCGAGCGCCGCGACGGAGGTCGCTTCCGGGCCGGACTGCCCGTGGGGGCGGAGGCGCAGGTCCAGCGCGAATGCGGGCCCGAGGGGTCCGCTCCCCCCGAGGGCCGCGCGGACCGCCGCGACGACGGCCGCCGCTTCGGTCTCGCGCCCGTCCTCCGCGACGAACAGGAGGTCCAGGTCCGAGCCGAACGCGATCTCGCCGCCCCCGTACTTGCCGAGGGCGACGGCGAGGACGCCCGAGCCGCGGGTCAGCTGCCGAAGCGCCGCGTCGGCGAGCTCCGTCATCGCGGCCTCTATCTCCTCCGGCGCGAGACTTCCCAGAATCCCCCTGATGGCATGGCGCACCTGCTCCGCCCGCACGAAGAGCCACAGCCAGTCGTGGAATCCGGGCGAGCCGGCGGCGCCCGAGATGTCGTCGTCCAGGTCACGGGCGCCCCTGCGCCTGAGCAGGTTCTCCGGGCGCAGCACCTCCTCGATGATCTCCGGGTGGGCGCAGAGCAGCTCCACGACCGCCTCGCTCCGGTCGCATAGGATCGAAAAGACGCGGAACAGCCCCGGGTTCCCCGCGCAGAATTCGAGGAACTGCCGGCGGGTGCCGTAGCGCTCGGCGAACCGCGCGAGCCTGGCCAGCGTACCGAGCGGGCGGGCGAGCTCGCGCAGGAAGCCGTCGAAGGCGCCGGCCACGTGCTGGAAGCGGACGACGAGCTCGCGGGTGATAAGGACGTGGCGGCCGCCGCAGGCGAACATCCGCAGCTCGTCGGCGGCCTTCGGGTTCGCGCCGAACCAGCGGCTGATTCGTGCTGCGACGGGTGCCGGGACGGAATCGGTGGTGAAGAAGGTCCACCATGCCTCGAATTCAACGTCTATGCCGCGGTCCGCAAAAAGGTCCGCGTAGATGGCGTGGGCGTGGTCGCACCTGGAGGCGAGGGTGGCCCTGAGGTCCACCGCCGAGGCGAAGCCCAGCGAGACCGCGATCGCCGCCAGGTCAGCGGGATCGTCCGGCAGAAGGTGCGTCTGGTCCTCCTCGCGGATCTGCAGCCGGTGCTCGATCTTGCGCAGGAACCAGTACGTCTCGACCAGCCTCGCGGCGTCGGAGGCGTCCATGAGGCCGTAGCGGGAGAGGAGCCCCAGCGCCTGCTCCGTGGAGTTGGTCTGCAGGAAGGGATACCGCCCCGCGTTTAGCAGCTGGAGCGACTGGACCACGAACTCGATCTCGCGAATGCCGCCCGTCCCGAGCTTCACGTCCCGGTCGAGCGCGCCCGCCCCGACGATCTCGGCGTCGCTGCGCGCCTTCATCGCCGCGATCTCCTCGAGGAGGCTCGGCGGCGGGTGGCGCGGGTACCGGAACCCGTGCAGGCTCTCGAGGAGCTCCGCGCCGAGCTCGAGGCTGCCTGCCACGGGACGAGCCTTGATCATCGCCAGGCGCTCCCAGGTCTGCCCCGCCGTCGAGTAGTAGTACTCGAGGTCGGTGGCGGAGCGCACGAGGGGGCCGATCGCCCCCTCGGGGCGCAGGCGCACGTCCGCGCGGAAGAGGAATCCGTCCTCAGTGCGCTCGTTGAGGGCGCGGGTGACCGTCTCGGCGACCTTCGTGAAGAACTCCCCGTTGGACACGGAGGACTCGGCGCCGCCCCTGACGCACGCCCCCTCGCCATCGTAGAGGTAAAGGAGATCGATGTCCGAGGAGAAGTTGAGCTCGCGCCCGCCGAGCTTGCCGAGCGCTAGGACGCAGAACCGGGCCTTCTCGCCCCGGTTGCCCTCCATGGGCATCCCGAGGCGCTCCTGCCAGCGCCGCGTCGCCAGGTTGAGGCACTCACTGAGGCAGAACTCCGCCAGGATCGTGAGCTCCTCGACCGTCGTCCGCTCGTCGGCAATGTCGTTGACGCTCCGGTGGGCTATGCGCATCGACATCAGGCGGCGCCACCTGCGGAGCGCCCCGAGGAGGGCGCCGTCGTCCATGTCGCCGGCGCCCGGCGCGAACTCGATCCACGTGTCTAGGAACGCCTGGAAGCGGAAGGACTCCCAAAGATTGCGAGGCTCCTCCAGCCAGCGCGCGGTCGCCGGGTTCCGCAGAAGCTCCTGCGCATACAGCGGACTCGCGGCGGCCAGGCGCTCGATCCGTCCCGAGGATTCGAAGCTCAGGGGGCCCTCGTTCACGGTGCGCCGCAGGGCGCTAGCGCCGGCTCAGCAGATCCCGGGCCTCGTCGAGGACTCGCTTTTCGTCGGCGGACAGGGATCCGAACCCGTGGCTGTTGATCTTGTCGAGGATCCGGTCGACCTCGGCGCGCAGGTGCCCGCGGTCGCCGACATTGACACTGTAGGCCTGGGGAGGAGCCGAATTCGCGGCCCGGTTCCTCATCCACCGCGGGAGCTCAATCTGGGCGCGCCCCGAGGCGAGGCTCCAGTCGGACGCGTGCATGAACCGGTAGTAGATCCAGCCGGCGGCCATGCCGCCGAGGTGCGCCGAGTGGGCCGCGCCTACAGGCGATGCGGCGCCCAGCAGCTCGTAGAACACGAAGCCGAAAAGGTCGACCGCGACCAGGGTGTATGCGAGGTACTTGGGCTTTATCGTGACGGGCAGGACGAAGAAAAGGAGGAGGGTGATCTCGCGGTTGGGAAAGAAGCAGGCGTACAGGATCACTAGCGCGGCCACGGCCGCGGAGGCGCCGAGGAGAAGCTCGGGATGGCGCCAGTGCACCGCGGTCCAGAGGGCCCCGCCCGCGCTGAGGGACGCGGCGTAAAAGCCTACGAAGCGCCGGTTACCCAGAATCGGAAGCACCTCCCTGCCGAAGAAGTAGACGGCGAGGAGGTAGGCTACGACCTGGAGCAGGTTGCTCGTGCTGTGCAGGAAGCCGTAGGTGAGGAGGGTCCAGACGTGGCCCGCCCTGAGGCCGGCGGGCGAGAGGCCGAACTCCCACTCGAGCCCGATCGGCAGCCAGTGGGAGAAGACGTTCTGGATGACGAACACCCCCGCGATGGAGCACAGGATCCAAGTGACGATGCTCGTCTGGCGTCTCTCGTAGCCGTCGCGCATGTAGGGGCGATCCTGAAGCATCGCCGCACCTTAACCGTAGCGTTGGCAAACACAAGCCGCCTAAGCGGCGCCGGCCGGGGCCCGGCGCCGCGGCCGCCCAGGAGGGCGCCGGTGGGTGTTTCCCGCCTCCGTCCTCACTTGACAGCGCGCCCTCCAAGCGGTCCCTTCTTATGCACCTATATCTATGGCCAATAAAGCTGACAAATGGGCGCAGAACGCATCGGGCAAATTCTACGTCGACCAACAGTGCATCGACTGCGATCTGTGCCGCGAGACCGCTCCCAACTTCTTCACTCGCAATGACGAGGGCGGCTATTCATTCGTCCACAAGCAGCCCGAGAGCGAGGAGGACATCGCCCGCTGCATGGAGGCGCTCGAGGGCTGCCCCGTCGAGGCCATAGGCGACGACGGCGACAAGGAGTAGGGGAGGCGCCGCCAGGGGCGACGGACCGTTCGTTAACGGATTCGCGAGCCAGCGTTAACGAGAGGCTTGTTTTTTCGCGCGCGGCTGTTAGCCGTCGGCCCCTCATGAGGGCCGTTTTGATTGCGTCCGTCAGTTGGCTTGCGGCGATGGCCGGCGCCGCGCCGCCCCTCTGGGCGCAGGACGCGGCGACAAGCCTGCCCGCCGTGACGGTGTATTCGCCGAGCGTCGCGAACCAGTCGCCCGCGGCGGCGTTCGCGATGCCGGTGTCGGCGCTGCGCTACGAGCCGATGGTGGACATCGAGCCCCGGAACATGGCGGAGGCCCAGGCCGACGTGACGATCCAGGGAGACACGTTCGAGAGCACGGGGCTCGAGCTCGGCGCCCTTTCGATATCCGACCCTCAAACGGGGCACTACCTGATGGAGCTTCCCGTCGCGCCGGCCATGCTCGGGGCCCCGCGGATCCTCACCGGCGCCGCCCAGGCGACCGAGGCGATGAACTCGACCGGAGGCTCTGTCGCCTACGGATGGCGGCCGATCAGCGGCACCGGGTTCGCAACCGGGTCGATCGGCGACGACGGGCTGTCCCGGGAGGAGGTCTACGGGGGTTGGTCGGGGCCGGGGGCCAGGCACTTGGCGGCGGACGCCGATTGGTCGCACGCCGAGGGGAACGGGACCGTGCCCTTCGGGGACTTCCACTTCGATAGGGCGGACGCCCGGGTGGAATGGGTCGCGCCCGGGTCAAGGACCGACCTCTTTGCCGGATACCAGGCGAGCTTCTTCGGCTGGCCTGACCTCTACACGCCCTTCGATTCGGACGAGACCGAGAACCTCCAGACCGTGCTCGTTGCGGTCAACAACCGGGAGAACCTTGGCGACGGACAGTACTTCGAGGGCGGCGCCTTCTACCGCCGCAACAAGGACGACTACGCCTTCGACCGCTTCGCCCCGCTGGGGCCGGTCCACCCGTACCAGCACACGACATGGGAATACGGCGCCGGCTTCGGGGGCCGCGCCGCGATCGCAGGCATCATCCTGAACTATCACGCCGAGGAGACGAGCGACTCCCTTATGTCGACCTCGCTCATCTACGGCCCCTACCACAGCCGCACGCTCGACAAGGTCGCGCTCGTTCCCGAGGTGTCCTGGGCGGCGTCCGGAGGAGCGGTGTCCCTCAAGGCCGGCGCGACCTACGACGGATCCGACCGCGCGAGCGGGACCGTCTCGCCGGTGGCCGAGTTCGCGCGCACGTGGGACTCGGGGGAACTGCAGAGGATATACGCGAGCTTCTCGACGGCGACCGAGATGCCGTCCTACACGGCGCTCGATTCGAGCCCAAACTCGGGCCTCTTCCTCGGCAACCCGCACGTCGGCCGCGAGACGAGCCGCGACGCGGAGGCCGGGGTCAGCGGAAACGTGGGAGGCTGGACGGGCCAGGCGGCCGTCTTCTACAGGCGCGACGACAGCCTCGTCGACTGGACCTACACCGCCGGCGTATTCGGGCGCTCGGCCAACTCGGTCGACATAGGGACGGAGGGACTCGAGCTCGTCGCCCGGCACTCGTGGAGCGGGTGTAGCGTCGTCCTGGGCTACACGGCGCTCGCAAAGAGCGCCGACTATCTGGGCGCCCCGGTGACCGCGAGCTTCTATGCGCTCAACTACGCCCGCCAGCGCCTCACGGCGGCGCTGCTGCTGCGCCTCACGCGGACAGTCGAGCTGCGACTGGACAACGTCGGGAGAATTCAGGAGCCCGACAGCCTGCGGACGGCCGGCGGCAACGACGCGTTGACGAGCTCGGCCGGCCTCGACTGGCACCCGCAGCGGACCCCGCAGCTGGAGATTTCGGCGCAGGTGGACAACCTTTGGAACAGCGCATTCCAGTCGGTGCCCGGCGTGCCCGCCTCGCGCCGGCAGTTGTCTTTTGGGGCAACCTACGGTTGGTAAGCTTGATGCCGGACAACCCCGTTCTCGATCCCTCGTTTCACATCCGCTGGGCGGCCCTGAGCCCCGGCCTCGTCGGGCCCTCGATCGACGAGGCCATCTCCCGGGCGGAGGCCGCGCTTTGCAGGATCGAGGGCGATCGGGAGCCGCCGACGTTCGAGAGCACGTTCCTCGCCCTGGACAGGGCGACGGACGGGCTGAACCGTGCCTGGAACAGGGTGACCCACCTCCAGTCGGTGGCGGACTCGCCCGACCTGCGGGAGGCCCACAACCAGGCCCTGCCGAAGGTGTCTGCGTTCGTGGCGCGCATTCCGCTCAGGGCCGCGCTGTGGGAAAGGCTCAGGGCCTTTGCGGACTCGCCAGGGGCCGCGGGCCTCTCGGCGGTGCGCGCGCGGTGCGTGGGCGAGACCGTCTCCGAGTTCCGCGACGCCGGCGCCGACCTGCCGTCCGACAGGCGAGAGAGGCTCGAGGCCCTCCAGACCGAGCTTGCGCAGCTGACGCAGCGATTCTCGGAGAACGTGCTCGATGCCACGAACGCTTGGCAGCTCGTCGTCGACGACGAGCGCAGGCTTTCCGGACTCCCTGCGCACGCAAAGGCCCGAGCCTGCGCCGACGCGGCCGCGAAGGGGATCGGGGCGCCGGAGCGGCCCCGCTGGCGCTTCACCCTCCACATGCCCTCGCTCGAGCCCTTCATGACCTACGCGGACGACGATGGGCTCCGCGCCGAGATGTGGCGCGCCTCGTCCTCGGTGGGCTCGGGGCCGCCCCGCGACAACACCGGGCTGATCTCGAGGATACTGGCGCTGCGCTCCGAGAGGGCGGAGCTCCTCGGGAGGGACAACTTCGCGGACCTCGTGCTGTGCCGCCGGATGGCAAAGTCGGGCGCGCGGGCCCTCGAGTTCGTCGAGGACTTCCGCCGGCGGTGCGCGGCCGCATTTGCGCGCGAGTGCCGCGAACTCGAGGAGTCGAAGGCCCGGGAGACCTCCGGAACGGCCGCGCCGCTGGCGCCGTGGGAGATCGCCTACAGGGCGGAGCGCCTGCGCAGGGCGCGCTACGATTTCGACGAGGAGGAGCTGCGGCCCTTCTTCCCGATGGACCGCGTGGTGGCCGGGCTCTTCGACATCGCCTCGCGGGTGTTCGGCATCCGCGTCGTCGAGGCCCCGCGCGGACAGGTCGAGACGTGGCACCCGGACGTGGGCTTCTACGACGTCTTCGATTCGCGCTCGCGCCACATCGGCTCGTTCTACACGGACTGGCATCCCCGGGAGTCGAAGCGCGGAGGGGCATGGATGAACGCCCTGATGACGGGCGGCCCGCTGCAGGACGGATCGCGCGAGCCCCACCTGTGCGTCATGTGCGGGAACCTGACGCCCCCCGCGCCCGGCCGGCCGGCGCTCCTCTCCCATCGCGAGGTCGAGACGATCTTCCACGAATTCGGGCACCTGATCCACCACCTCATGGGCGAGGTGGAGATCAAGTCGCTGAACGGGTCCAACGTGGCGTGGGATTTCGTCGAGCTTCCCTCACAGATCATGGAGAACTGGTGCTGGGAGCGCGAGGGCCTCGACGTCTTCGCCCGGCATTACCAGACCGGCGCGCTGGTGCCGGAGGCCCTCTTCCGCAAGATGACGGCCGCGAGGAACTTCAGGTCGGCGTGCGCCGCGATGCGCCAAGTCTCGTATGCGAAGATGGACCTGCTCATGCACATGCGCCCGTCGGAGTTCGCAGGGGAGGGGGACCCGGAACCGCGGGTGCGCGCATTCATCGCCGACTGCCTCGTGCCGACCGATCCGCCGGCGCCAACGGTCCTGAAGCGATTCACGCATGTCTTCGCCGACCCGGTGGGCTACGCGGCGGGATATTACTCGTACAAATGGGCGGAAGTGCTCGACGCGGACGCATTCACGCGCTTTCGGCGCGAGGGGATATTCAACCCCCGGGTCGGCGCCGAGTTTGCCGCGAAGATACTGAGCCGGGGCAACTCCGCCGACCCGTCCCAGCTCTTCAGGGACTTCATGGGCCGCGACCCGGACCTTGGGGCGCTTCTCGCCCGCAGCGGACTCGCCGCTTGATAATTCGGCCTTCATGGGGGATGCTTGTAGGCCAAACTTCCATGCCCGCACTCCTCGCCTATTTCTACATTCCCCAGGGTCTATTCTGGGGCCTTTTCATCTTCGTGCTCGCGTTCTCCTTGTACGCGCAGGTGCGCGTCTCGAGCGCCTACGCCAAGAATTCGAAGATCCCGTCCCGCGGCGGCATAACGGGGCGCGAGGCGGCTGCGGCCGTTATGGCCCGGGCAGGCATAGACGACGTGGAGATCGTGGAGACGGGCGGCCACCTCACGGACCACTACGACCCCGTGCACAAGACGCTCGTGCTCTCGTCCGAGGACTACAGGGGAACGAGTCTGGCCGCGATAGGGGTGGCGGCCCACGAGGCCGGCCACGCCCTCCAGCACAAGGAGGGCTTCCAGCTGCTCAACTTCAGGATGGCGCTCGTGCCGGCGACGCGCATAGCCGCGGGCGTGATCCCATTCATCTACGTCGCGAGCTTCATGTTCTTGCGCGGGCTGAGCGGCACCGTCCTCGATGTCGCGATACTCTGTTACGCCGTCCTGACGCTCTTCCAGTTGGTGACGCTGCCGGTCGAGTACGATGCGAGCCGCAGGGCGAAGGTTCAGCTGGTGTCGCTCGGGATCCTCGACCAGGACGAGATGCCCGGAGTCAACCAGACCCTGAACGCGGCCGCGCTGACCTACCTTGCGGCGTTCATCGGCTCCCTGCTCACCCTTCTCCAGCTCCTCTCGTCGCGTCGCAACTGACCTGGCTGCGCTCGGCACTCGGCCATAATGGCTAGGCCTCGAGCACTGCGCGAAGCTCGGACACCAGCCCGCTCAGGGTGAACGGCTTTTGCAGGAACCCCGCGGCGTCCTGCCCCATGAACTCGTCCGTGGCCTCTTCCCGGCTCACGCCGCTCATGAGGATCAGGCGGACACCGGGCCTTGTGTCCCGCATCCGGGACGCGACCTCGCTTCCATCCATCCCCGGGAGCTTTAGGTCCAGGACCACGAGTGCGTAGCGCGAGGGATCGGACTCGAACTTCGAGACTGCCTGCTGGCCGTCGGAGGCCTGGTCAACGGTGAAGCCGAGCTTTGCGAGCGCGCGCGCGACCATGGTCCTGATGGAGTCATCGTCGTCGATGACCAGGATGCACCCCGAGCCACGCCACCCGAGCCACGAGGGCGGGTTTGAGGCCGCCGCGCGCTGGCCCGACATGGGCTGGCAGGCCTCTCTCATGCGGCCGCGCCGGACCCACCACCCGGAGTTGCACCGATTCTCATGCGGCGTAGTCTCGGGGTGCCGCCCCGAGGTGGCTACTGGGGAGACTACGTAACGAGGGACGCGTTCGCCGTTGCTCCGCGAGCCAGGCTCCCGGCACCAGGGCTATCGCCGCGCCGCCCACGCCGGCATCCGCCGCCTAAGCGATTGACCTTCATGGCCGGTGCGACAGCGTTGGGGGACCATTCGGAGGAGTGGCTGAGCTGGTTTAAGGCACCTGACTTGAAATCAGACGTGGGCGCAAGCTCACCGGGGGTTCGAATCCCTCCTCCTCCGCCAATTTCCCGCGCGGCCGCTGCGCGCGGGTGTTTGCGCGCCAGGCGCCGGCGTGTTCTCGCCGTCCGGGTCGCTCGCGAGACTGGCGCAGAAGGCGTTGACGCGGCCATCGAGCGCCTCCATCGCGCCCCGAGGGAATCCCTACAGGATCTTCCAATTGAAGCGAAGCACCTCGGTCCACGAGCTCCGGCCGGGTCCGAGGACCTTGGAGGCCTCGAAGTCCCAGGTGAAGGTCTTTGATACGGAAAGCGTCACTCCCCCGCCGACAGTCCCCGCGAAGGTCGAGGATCCCGCCGTTGAGTCGCTGAGCGTCGTCTCGGCATAGGCCCCAATCGTCTTTCCGAGGTCCCACTTGATGTAGGCGCTCCCGTACCAGCGCGTGTCGTAGCGCGTGTTCGCAACGTTTCGAAGCTCGTCCCACTCCACCATGGCGGCCGCCTTCGTTCCCGCGGCAACGTCCATGGACCATGGCAGGATCACGCCCCCCTGGATGGAATCATTGCCCACCGCCTTCGAATCCGTCGGCAGCATGACGTAGGGGACTATCGCGGCCTCCTGGCCGGTGGACGGGTCGCGCAAGAACATCCATTTGGGCCGCAGGGTGATGTCGCCTATTCCGCTTTCGGTGTGGTTGGTCCCCTCCGTCGAATAGGTGTCCTGGAGGAAGAGCTGGGTGCCGAACTCGAGGTCCACGGTGCTCGTGAGCCCCGTGGAGACGATCGTGGTGCCCACGGCAAGGGACTTGTACTGGTTCGGCGCATCCGAATCCGGCCTAATCCCGAGCGAGATCGCATCCATGCGGATGAGGATCGCGCCGGGATCGATCGTTTGGGTCGGCTCCGTCACCTGTGCCCTCAGTCGGGGCGCGAAAGCCACGGCCGTCAGGAGGGCCGTCGCGATCGAGGCTGGAATCAGCCGGTGCGAGGTTGGCATCGGCCCGAGCGTCGACGCGGCAGCGGGTCCTGTCACCAAAAAAGGGCCGGCCCGCGGGGACGCCTCATCGTCGTTGACTTAGAGCCGGACCATATTGGCGCGCCATAGCGGGGTTGTGTTCTTCCGACAGGATGATACCCCTTTGTTCTTGAGCTCGGTTATGCCGCTTGGACCCGACTCCGGCGCGTGTCATGCATCCTTTCCGTGCAGGAGGCGCGCCATCCGCCGCTGCCAGCCTTTCGTACGTTCAGAGCACCCAAACAGCCCCCAAAAAGCACATGACCTCAACCCCGCCGCCGCTAGCCACCACTCGCAGGATTAGGCGTATCGCACCTCTGCAACTCGGAAAGATATTCTGCATAGGATACGGCATAATGGGCGTCCTCTTTTGCCCCATATTCCTGCTCATGTCGCTAATTGCCTCCCACGCTCCCGCCCAGCAGCGAGTGGGCATAATGGCGATCGGCACCGGCTTCGCCCTCATGATGCCCTTTTTCTATGCCGCCATGGGCTTTGTTGCAGGCGTGGTCAGCGCGTGGGTGTACAACCTAATCGCGGGGTGGATCGGTGGAATCGAGGTCGACGTGGAGTAGGCTACCCCGGGACCCAACCAATGCCGGGATCCGGAGCCTGCGTCCGCCGCGGCGGACGTAGGCGGGGGAACACCGGCAAGTTTTATGGCAGCCCATTCCACGCGTACGAACGAAACACACGGCACTTTCTCCGAGGTGCGTCTGGCGGCCCCCCCAGCGCTACGTCCCGTCGCGGATCTCCTGCGCGACCTGATAATGTCACTCGACAAGGCGTGCGTGGAGGTCGATTGGCCCCGCCAGGGGATCGCCAGCTTCGGCGTTGGCCCAAAGAAGATGACCCAGCACTATGCCTACATCGGGTTTCATAGGTCCCACTTGAACCTCGGCTTCTATCACGGAGCGTCGCTCAGGGATCCGTCAGGACTCCTGGAGGGCACCGGGAAAAGTCTGCGGCACGTGAAGATTGGCGAGATGGCTCGCGCGAAGAGTCGGGCAATCAAGGCCTTGCTCATCGGGGCGATCGCTGACCGCAAGCGATTCTCAAGTGGAGCCTGACCAACGGGTGGCCCCAACGCCTGCGTAACTTGCCGTGCCGACCTCAAGGGTGAATCATCAGAACGCCCCCAGCAGCGTGCCCCCCCTTGAATCGAGTCTCGCGGGCGCGGTCCGTGGTGCTACTTTTCGGCGTGTGCCGTGTTCTAGAGGCAAACAGACCCTAGCTTCGCATGAAGACGCTTATCGCCCTGCTTCTTTGGGCCATCCTGTTGGCCGTTTGTTGGCCGCTTGCGCTCTTGCTTTTCCTCATCTGGCCGATCCTTTGGCTGCTTTCGATCCCGTTTCGCGTCGTGGCCACGGTCATGGAGGCGTTGCTAGCCCTGGTTCGGGCCATCTTGTTCCTGCCGGCCCGTTTGCTCGGGTGCCGCCGCACCTAAGCCTGGAGACGGGCACAGGGGATGGCAAGGCACCGGGCCGGCGTCCGGGCCCCTTGCGCCTTCCGAGGCACCGAGGCGGCGCTGGCCGAGGTTCCCTTCAACGTTCCTGACTTGAGAGACCGTGATCCACTATAACGTATGGTTCGCCCTCAAGGAGGGGATCGCCGAGGATTCCGGCCTAATGGTCGTGGATCGGTTTCTGCGCGATCTGTCCGCTGCCGGGGAGGTGTCCGCATACAGGCTGCTCAGGAACACTTCCGAGGGGGCTAGGACGAAAATGCCTAAGTATCACGCGGTCATTGAGTTTGCCGACGAAGCTGCATTGTCGCAGGCGATGAAGAACCAGACGGCGCGGGGCATTCACACTGGCGATCATGGGCAGATTATAAGCGTGGTCAGCGAGTTCCGAGTGGAGATCTTCCGGGTGCTGGCGCCTTATCCGACTGGAGCAATGCTGTATGCGTGCGAAATCTAGAATGCCCAGCCGACCAATCGATGCGGCGCCTTTACGGGTCGCAATTCGAGCGGACGGCAGCCGGGTCGTTGCCGGCCGCGGGTTGATGCAACATTAGTCCAGCCGTGGCGTATTCCAAGAAGATCGTCCTGCACTGCCCGAACGGCTTCGAGCCGCGCCTGGCGGACTTGGTGAAGGGCTTCGTCCGCGACGGCGTCGTCTTCGTCGGCGTGGTCGGCAAGGACTGCACCTTGGTGGAGGACGTCATAGAGGAGATTGTCGCCGGCATCTGCGAGCGGGACGACGCCATGCTGACCTCGAGTTACCCGAGCGAGTGCATTGATGAGGTTGTCGAGTTCGCCCGGGCCTTGACGGACGAATACCAGGGCGAGGTGCAGGTCATTGAACTCTGAGGGGCCGCTCGAGGCCGAGCAGAGCGCGGGGCAGTGACGTCTTACGGGAGCGTCGGGACCGGCCTCCCGGGCAGGGCGCCGCCTCATTTCAGCCGTCTGGACGCCGGTGATCCAGTCCGAGGGCGTGCCGTCGCCGCCCGAGGGAGCCGGGCTTGACATTCCTGGGGTCAGCGGGCTAGCCTGCCGGCTCTTTATCACACTCACTTTCAGAACAAAGTGGGCCCTGGGGCCCGCTTTTTTTTTCCACAATTCCAACCTATGAGCAGCGAGATTCTTTCCGTCCTAGAGTACATGGAGAAAGAAAAGGGCATTCCGCGCGCCGATATGATCGCGACGATTGCGAATGCGCTGAAAACGGCTGCACAAAAAGGGGTTAATTCGGGCCAGGAGCTGAAGATCGACATCAATCCCAAGAACGGGCAGCTGCACGCCTGGGCGCTGATGAAGGTCGTCGATTCGGTCAGCAACCCGAAAACGGAGATCCATGTCGAGAAGGCGCAGGCCGTTAGGCACGGGGCCCTGATTGGCGAGTTCATCGAGAAGGAGATCGACCCCTCGACGCTCGGACGCATCGCGGCCCAGACGGCCCGGCAGGCCGTGATGCAGCGGCTCAGGCAGTTCGAGAAGGACCGGATCTACGACGACTTCAAGGACCAGGTCGGCAACATTGTCACCGGCACGGTCCGGCGCAGGGAGCGCAACGACATCTACATCGACATCGGCAAGGCCGAGGCCGTCATGCCGGCGAAGGAGCAGGTCCCGGGCGAGGAGTACCAGCCCGGCGACCGGATCCGCTGCCTTCTCCTCGAGATCGAGAACACGCCGCGTGGGCCAGAGATCATCCTCACCCGGGCGAGCCCGAAGTTCGTGAGGAGGCTGTTCGAGCTCGAGGTCACCGAGATCGCCGACGGCACCGTCAAGATCGAGGCGTTCGCCCGCGAACCCAGCTACCGGACGAAGATCGCGGTCTCCTCGAGGGACCCGAAGGTGGACCCCGTGGGCGCGTGCGTCGGGGCCCGGGGCGCGCGGGTGAAGACGATCGTGCGCGAGCTGGGGGGCGAGAAGATCGACATCATCAAGTACTTCGCGGAGCCGAGGGAGATGGTCATCGAGGCCCTCAAGCCCGCCGTGCCGCGGGAGATCGTGATCGACGAGCGCAACCGGCGCATCCTCCTCAGGGTGGCCACGGACGACCTGGCGATAGCGATCGGGCGAAAGGGACAGAATGCGCGCCTCACGTCCCGCCTCATCGGCTGGCGCATCGACATCGAGGAGTTCAAGGCAGAGGGCGACGATCCTCGCGGCAAGGCCGTCGCCTCCCTCGTCAAGGCGCTGGGCCTCGACCCCGCGATCGCCGGGCGGCTTGTCGACATGGGCATCAATTCCCCGGCCGCGTTCGAGGGGGTCGTCGCCGAGGACCTCATCAGCGCGGGATTCACGGCCGAGGAGGCCCAGAACGTCATCCAGCGCGTCACATCCTGACGACCACGACGCCAGCCGAATGAGCATCCGCATCCACGAACTCGCGAAGAAGCACAACATGGAGGGCCGGGAGATGCTGGCCCTGCTCAAGGAGCGCGGGTACGTCGCCGCCGATACGAAGTCGGTGTCGAGCACGGTCAGCAAGATCTACGTCGAGGAGATCGAGAAGGAGTTTGCCGCCAAGGCGCCGCCGGAGCTTGCGGCGGCAAAGCCGGCGCCGGCCCCGTCCGCTCCGGCCGCCGAGCCCGCGAAGCCGCGGATGCCCGTGGGCATATTCGTCAAGACGGCCCAGGACGTGGCCCGCGAGAGGGAGACCGTGGCGAAGGCCTCGGCGGCGGCCCGTCCCTCAGCACCCATCGCCAAGGCGCCCTCGCCGCCGCCCCCGCGGCCGGTGTCGCCCCCGCGCGCAGCGCCGGCCGCGCCGCTCGTCGCCCCGCCGGTGGCGGTCAAGGCACCGGTAGCCGCCCCGCCGCCGCGCGCCCCGTCGGTCGCGTCGGCGCACCCGTACGTCGAGCCTCCCAAGACGTCAACGGCCCCGCCGCCCCTGCCGCCGCGGCCCCCATCCTTCTCGCGGCCGCTTCAGCCGCTCTCCCCCTCCTCGTCGGCGGCGCCCGTCGTGACCGTCCACGGCGACGTCAAGATCATCCACCTGAAGCCGCCGGTCATCGTGCGGGACTTCGCTGTCGCCCTGAGCCTAAAGCCGTTCAAGCTCATCTCGGAGCTGAATCAGATCGTCGGGTTCGCGTCGATGAACTCGACGATCGACGAGGCGGTGGCCCAGAAGGTCGCCGAGAAATACGGGTTCATACTCGACATCAAGCACAGGGGCGACGCCTCGCAGCAGCAGCAGGCGAAGGACAAGGAGAAGGTCAAGCGGGTCGAGGACGAGTCGAAGGACATGGAGGCCAGGCCCCCCGTCGTCGTCATCCTGGGCCACGTGGACCACGGCAAGACGACGCTCCTCGACGCGATCCGCAAGGCGAACGTCGCCGCCGGCGAGGCGGGCGGCATCACCCAGCACATAGGCGCGTACCAGGTCGAGTACAACGGAAGGAAGATCACTTTCCTCGACACGCCGGGCCACGCGGCCTTCAACAAGATGCGTGCCCGGGGCGCGTCGGTCACCGACATCGCCGTCCTCGTCGTGGCGGCCGACGACGGGTTCATGCCCCAGACGGACGAGGCCCTCGAGCACGCGCGGAACGCGAAGGTAGTCGTGATAGTCGCCGTCAACAAGATGGACGTGAAGGGCGCCAACCTCGACCAGGTCAAGGGGCAGATGCAGCAGCGGGGGATCGCGCCCGAGGACTGGGGCGGCGAGACGATCACGGTGCCGGTGTCGGCCGTCAAGGGGACGGGCCTTACCGACCTGCTCGAGATGATCCTTCTCCAGGCCGATGTGCTGGAGCTCAAGGCGAACCCCAAGGCGGAGGTCTCCGGCGTCGTCATCGAGTCGCAGGTTGACGTCGGTCGCGGCCCGCTCTCCACCGTCATCGTCCAGAAGGGCACGCTTCACACGGGCGATGCCATCGTCTGCGGCACTCACTGGGCGAAGGTGCGCGCGCTCTACGACGACCAGGGCCGCCCGATAAAGGAGGCGCCGCCGTCCATGCCGGTCCGGGTGATCGGCTGGTCAGGAACGCCCGACAGCGGCTCGGCCTTCAGGGGCGCGAAGAACGCAAGGGAGGCCGAGAACCTCGCGGAGGAGGAGGCTCACCGACTGAAGAAGGAGGTCACGACGGTGGCCTCGGCGCCCAAGGACGTCTCCGTCGAGCAGCTGTTTGCGAACATCGCCGCGACCCAGCAGAAGGTGCTCAAGGTCATCATCAAGGCCGACGTCTTCGGCTCGGCGGAGGCCGTCAGGCAGATCCTTGAGGGGATCAAGAGCGCCAAGGTGTCGCTCGAGATCGTGTCGACCGACGTGGGTCTCGTCACGAAGAACGACGTCATCATGGCGGCCGCGGCGGGCGCCGTCATCCTCGGGTTCAGCACCAAGCTCGAGAACGGCGTCACCCCCCTCGCCAAGCACAACAGCGTGCGCATCGAGACCTTTGACATCATCTATGAGCTGGGGGACAGGGTGCGCGAGATGATGGCCGACCTGCTCGATCCGGACATCAAGGAGATCAGGCTCGGCGCAGCCGAGGTGCGCGCGACGTTCCCGCTAGCCAAGGGCTTCGTCGCCGGGTGCCTCGTCACCGAGGGCAAGGTGAACCGGGGCGCGCTGGCCCGCCTGCGCCGCGGGCGCGAGATCGTGCACGAGGGCAAGGTCGCGACACTGAAGCGCTTCAAGGACGACGCGAACGAGGTGCGCGCCGGCCTCGAGTGCGGTGTCAAGCTGGACGACTTCAACGGCTACCAGGTGGGCGACGTCATCGAGTGCTACGACACCCAGAAGGTCCGGGCGTCGCTGTGACGGGCGCGCCGCCGGCCCCACGCACGTGTCCAACCGAATCGTCAGAATCAACGAGCTGGTCCAGCGCGAGGTCAGCGACATCCTGCGCCGCCGGCACGCGGACGAGGCCGTCGCCGTGACCATCACCGAGGTAAGGGTGGCTCCGGACCTGCGCGAGGGCCGCGTGTTCGTGGCGATCGTGGGCGACGCGGAGACGGTCGCCGAGCGCCTGCGCTGGCTGCGTCGGCTGGCCCCCGAGATCCGCAGGGAGCTGGGCCGGCGCATCGTGCTCAAGTACCTTCCGCACTTCAAGTACGTGCTCGACGAGTCCAGCGCCCGCGCCGCCCGGGTGCTCCAGGCCCTTGACGAAATCGGGCCTGCGTCCGGACCTTCAAGCGGCCCCGGCCATGGGGAAATTCTATCCTAGCTACTCCGAGGCGTTCAGCCGGCTCCTGGCCGATGTCTCCGGCCGGACGGTCGCGGTCGTAGGGCATTCGCGGCCCGACGGCGACTGCATCGGCTCCCAGGTTGCCCTCGCCCGGGTGCTGGCCTCCAAGGGGTGCAAGGCCTTCTGCGTCAACACCGACCCGGTGCCGCGCCGCCTCGGGTACGTCGCCAAGGCCGTGGAGTTCGTGCGCACCGTCGAGGCCCTCCAGCTGCCCGCTGACGTGGTCGCGATCTTCGTCGACTGCGCGGACCACGCGCGGGCGGGGGAGCGCCTGCGGGTGAGGTTCCCTATGCCCGCCGGCAACATCGACCACCACCTTTCGAACAGCGGGTTCGCGGCCATCAACATCGTGGACGACGCCTCGGCGGCCACCTGCGAGATGCTCGCGGGCCTCTTCATCGACGCTGGGCTCCCCGTGGACGCCGCCACGGCGGCGGCGCTGTTCGCGGGGATCATGACCGACACGGGCCAGTTCCGTTACGGCTCGACGTCCCAGCGCACGTTCATGCTGGCGGGGGAGCTCGTCGGCCGCGGGGCGTCGCCGGCGGAGGCGGGCTACGAGCTCTATGAGCGGGAGTCATCGGGGAGCCTTCGCCTGCTTCGGAGCTTCCTCTCGTCGCTCGAGATGGAGTACGGCGGGCGCGTGTGCATCGGGACGCTCGGCCCCGGCGTTTTCGAGGCGACGGGGACGACGGCCGAGGACACGGAGGGCCTCGTCGACTTCGCGAGGCGCGTCGACGGCGTCGACATCGGCGTGCTGATAGAGGAAAGGCCGGACGGAGGCGTCAAGGCGAGCCTTCGCGCCAAGGATCCCCTCTGCCGCCTGGACCTTGTCGCCGGCCTGTTCGGCGGCGGGGGCCACGCCTGCGCCGCCGGCCTGAGCCTGAAGAAGCCGAGCGGGGAGTTCCGCACGCTACTCCTGAACGCCCTCGGGGAGAGGCTCCGGGTGATGGACGCGGAGCTTGCGAAGCGGCCCGTGTAGTGGACCATGCAAGCGCCCCAGAAGGAGCTCGAGGGCGTGCTGCTCGTGGACAAGCCCCGCGACCACACATCGCACGACGTCGTCGCGCGCCTTCGCGGAAAGCTAAGGATGAGAAAGATCGGCCACGCGGGGACGCTCGATCCGATGGCGACCGGACTGCTGGTCATGCTCCTTGGAAAGGCGACGCGTGTCTCGCAGTACCTAATAAGCCTCGACAAGGAGTATGAGGGGACAATCGAGCTTGGAAAGACGACCGACTCGCAGGACGCCGACGGCCAGGTGATGGAGACTAGGCCGGTGCCGCCCCTGACGGAAGGCGAGGTCCGGGCGGCGATGCAGGCGTTCCTAGGCGACCAGTACCAGACCCCGCCGATGTTCTCAGCCATAAAGATCGGGGGGGTAGCCCTTTACAAGAGCGCAAGGAAGGGCCAAGAGGTCGAGCGCGAGCCGCGGTTCATACGCGTCATGTCGTGGGATCTCCTGCGCTTCGACCCGCCCCATATCGACTTCCGGATGCGCTGCACCAAGGGGACCTACGTGAGGACGCTTTCCCACGACCTGGGGATCAAGCTCGGCTGCGGGGCCCACCTCTGCGCCCTGCGCAGAACGGCGATAGACGGACTCAGCGTGTCCCAGGCCCTCAGCCTCGATCAGATCGAGGGACTCTCGATCCCCGAGATAGAGGAGAGGCTCATTCCCGTCCACCGGGCCGTCCCGAGCTTCGCGCTGTGAGCAATCCCGCGCAATTCGACGGGCTCGACCGCGTCGCCCTGCCCCAGAGGCCGCTTCATGTCGCCATAGGGATATTTGACGGCGTCCACCTCGGCCACCGGGTCGTGATCGAGAGCGCGGTGCAATCGGCCCGGACGAGCGGGGGCGTGTCGGCCGTGCTGACATTCTCGCCCCATCCAAGCGTGCTCTTCAACCCGGCCGACCCGACGAGGATGATCCTCGACCTCCGCGCCAAGGTGGCCAAGTTCGGCGCCCTGGGGGTGGAAGCGGTGGTCGTGCAGCCTTTCACGAGGGAGTTCGCCGCCATAACCGCCGAGGAATTCATCCCCTTGATCAAGCGCCACCTCCCGGGCCTCGCAGGCATCTACGTCGGCGACAACTTCCGCTTCGGCAAGGGCCGAAGGGGCGACGTCTCTTTGCTGATCCAGCAGGGGCGCCTGCACGGGATCTCCATCTTCAGCGCGCCGCGGGTGAACCTCGACGGCGAGCCCATCAGCAGCACCAGGATCCGGGAGCGAATTCGGGGCGGGGACATGAAGGGCGCGGCGGCCCTTCTCGGTTACGTCTACACCGCCGAGGGCGAGGTCGTGCACGGCAAACACCTCGGGAGGACGATTGGATTCCCCACGCTCAATCTCGGTTGGTCGCCGGACCTGAGGCCCCTCTACGGCGTCTATGCCGTCAGGGTGAGCGGGGCGAAGTCCTATGGGTGGCTTCCGGCCGTCGCCAACTACGGACTGCGCCCGACCGTTGAGCAATCGGTCGAGCCGCGCCTCGAAATACACATGCTTGTCCCCTGTCCCTACCGCTCGGGCGACTCGATCGCCGTGGAGTGGATCCACTTCATCCGCCCGGAGAGGAAGTTCAGCGGGATCGAGGAGCTGCGAGCGCAGATCGGGCGCGACGTGGCCGCGGCCCGGCAGGAATTTTCCTTGTCGTAAACGGCGCCGATCCCGCTTAATTTCCGCCCCGGTAATGGGGACCCTTAGCTCAGTTGGTTAGAGCGTTTCCTTGACATGGAAAAGGTCGCTGGTTCGAGCCCAGTAGGGTCCACCAACTTATGTACTCATAATGAGTTGTAGAATATTTGCTCGCAAGAAAACCTTGGAATAGTTGGGAGACGGTGGACCCTGATTGAGTCCAGCACGTCGCAACTCATTTTCGCAATGATTGTTGCAGACTTCGTTCGGGGTCCAACAACTGGTTGCGCAAGGCCGCGATCTGAACGCGCTTCACCTTCGCTCTCCTAATAAACCGCTCCTTTCGAAACAGCCGGCTCTCTTATCGAGAATCAGACGACCTTTACTTCAATCTTCGCGGCTTCCGGTAGGCCGAGCGTCGCCTCGGCGTTTCCCAACTCACATCGCACTACTCCGCTCGCGCTGTTACGTTCCCGCACTCGCACGCGGGACCCAGGCTTGAGGCCGGTCTGCTGGATGAACTCCAAGAAAGGCGTGCTCTGGTCGAGAATCCGCTCGACGCGAGCTGCCCTTTGCGGTTCGCAGGTCGCCAGCGTTACGCTCTTGACGTGATCGAACAGCGGATGCTTTGGGCTGGGAATGGGATCGCCATGCGGATCCGATGCGGGATGGCCGAGTATGGCATCGATTCGGATTAGGACCCGGTCCGAGATGGCATGCTCGAGGGCCTCGGCCTCTTGGTGGACCTCCTTCCAGTCCATCTTCAAAACTCGCACCAGAAAGGTCTCGATTAGCCGGTGCTTGCGCAAGACCGCCAGCGCATGAACGCGCCCCGCCGGGGTGAGGCGAACGCCTTCCCGGGGTTGATGCTCGAGCAGGCCCTGGGCGGCCATGGATTTAACCATAGTGGTGATCGTTCCCGAGGTCACGCCCAGTGCCTCCGCGATGGCTCCGGTGGAGACGACAGCGTCTGCACTAGGGGAACGGACAAGAATCGCCTTAAGGTAATTTTCGACCGTGCTTGAAGGCATGCTCAATGGATAACAGGGCTCAAATTTCGACGCAAGGGCGTCAATGTTGATGCGACATCATTTTGGCTTTGACTAATCAAGATATGGTGCTTTTAAACGCAACTTAATTAAGCCGCGTCGTCAACAAATCGTTCATCCAGCGATCTCTCCGGTCGTCACCTGCTGCGGCGACTCTCTGAAAGACTATCATAGGAGCATCGTTGCGCCATCCATCACGATACCGCCATGCCGGCGAAGATTCCCGCCTCCTGCCGCTGTTTCCGCGGCAATCATCGGCGCCATGATAGTATTCGCAATGGCGCCAATCGCGAGGGCACAGGTCCCCCTTGGTTCATCTCAGGCAGCGACGACCACCCCGGGGCCGAGCGATTCTGGCGGAGCCAGCGCTTCGTCCGCCGGGGCAGCGGCGAAGACGCCGGTCCAGCTTGGAGCCGTTAATGTCACCGAGAATCTCGACTCAGCTCGCGAACAAATTGCGCCGAGTCTGGGTGCTGTCACTTTTACGATCGGCCCAGACCAGATTCAGACAATGGGCCAGGGCGAAAGCTCGTCTTTTCAGCAAGTGCTTTTGCAGGCGCCGGGGGTTGTGCAGGACGAGTTTGGGGAAATACACGTGCGCGGCGACCACGGCGACGTGCAATATCGCGTCAATGGCGTCTTGCTACCGGAAAGCCTCAATGGTTTTGCGCAGGAGGTCGATACCCACCTGATCCAGTCGGTCACTCTGCTTACGGGAACCATGCCCGCCCAGTTTGGGGAACGCACCGCTGGAATTATTGATGTCACCACGAAGTCGGGTTCCCAACTCAACGGCTCCGAGCTTTCGCTTTACGGCGGCAGTTACGATACCTTCAACCCTTCCCTCCAACTGGGCGGCACCACGAGCGACCTGGACTACTTTGTCGCCGTCTCCTATTTGCACGACGACCTTGGAATTGACAACACGACGGCCAGCCCCGATCCGCTGCACGATACGACGGACCAGGAAAGGTTTTTTGGTTACTTCTCACATCGATTCGACCAAACCAGCCGGCTGACTTTGCTTCTGAGCAGTTCCGTCGCGAGCTTTCAAATTCCTGACACCGCGGGGGTAGCACCGATCTATCAGTTGACGAACAGCCCTCCGGCCAACTCGTCCACGGCCAACAATTACCAGACCGAGCAGAATTATTACATGGTGCTTTCCTATCAAAAAACCGCGGGCGCCCTTTCCTATCAGGTCTCCGTCCTTACCCGTTATACGGACATCCATTTTAACCCTGACCCGGTGCAAGGCCTTCTTTTGGCCGGCAATGCGGCTCAGGTGGACAACAGTGATTTTGCCAACGCCCTACAGGTGGACGCTTCCTACGAGTTGGGTTACCACCACACCCTCCGCGCCGGGATGCTTGCAGATTATGACCTTGAACGGCTCGACACAACGTCCGCCGTCTTTCTTTCCAGTTCACAATTCACGGCCAGCCCAACCACCGCGATTATACCCCTGCTCGGCGGCCCGGCGCCACTGCCCGGCAACCCGCCGCAGTCGTCAACCACTCCATTCACAATTATTGCCAATGGTGGAAACAGTGGGTTGACCGCCGGCGTTTACTTGCAGGACGAATGGCAATTGACCGATCACCTGACCTTGAACTACGGCCTGCGTTATGACCGCTTCGATGTTTCGTTCGACAACGAGGAGCAGATCAGTCCGCGCGCCAATCTGGTCTGGAAGATCGGCGATGCCACTTCGATGCACATCGGCTATGCACGCTATTTCATGCCGCCCACGCTGCAACACGTTCCGTTGGCAACAGTTAAAGAATTCGAATTCACCACCGACGCTCCTTTCAATGAGGAGGACGATCCCCAAAAAGTCGAACTCGATAACTACTTCGACATGGGCTTCTCACGGCAACTCATCCCCGGATGGCAGATCACCGGGGACACGTTCTGCAAGCTGGCCAAGAACCTGCTCGACGACGGCCAGTTCGGCAGCGCGGTCATACTTAACAATTTCAACTATTCGTCCGGCACGGTTTACGGCGCGGAGTTGGGCAGCACTTGCAAACAAGGTTCGCTAACCCTCTACGCGAATTTTTCCTATGTCCAAACCTCGGCGCGCAACATTGATTCCGTTGAAAATGAATTTGCGACCAACGCGCTGGCCTATATCGCCTCGAACCCAATCCAACTGGATCACCAGGGACGGTACACCGGCTCCGGCGGCGTCGCGTATACCTTTCTTAGGGACACCCAGTTCTATTCGGATTTTCTCTACGGCAACGGTCTGCGTGCCGGCTTTGCGAATCTTGAAAAACTTCCCGCCTATTGGACGGACAATGTCGGCGTGGAGCACGTCTGGCATTTGCATTCCAAGGGCATCAGCGAGTTAAAGCTGCGTTTCGACTGCATCAATCTTTTTGACGCAGCATGTGAAATTCGCAATGGCACTGGCGTCGGAATCGCAGCCCCGGCTTACGGCCCGCGCCGCGGCCTTTACTCTGGGCTAAGTGTGGTTTTCTGAAGGTGTGCCATGGTTGCGGTCAATTCGGCTAATTCGCGCAATGGCATTCGACGGCAACGTATTGCTGTATTCGCCATTATCACGGATGCGCCGAACCGGAGCGTTTTGTTGGTCCAACGGCGTCGCGGCGGTCAACAATGGACACTGCCTGGCGGCAAAGCAAAGAGGGGCGAAACGTTGCGTGAAGCGCTGAAACGAGAAGTCTTGGAGGAGACAGGTTTGCAGGTCGATCCAATCGGTTTGGTAGCGATGATCGAGTGGCCGATTCCGCGAAAAACCAAGATGTATTTTCACTGCCGGGTGGTAAGGGCTGAGTCGCCGAAGTGGGCTCACACGGGAGAAATCATGGCTACGGGATATTTTCCTCCGTCAGAGATCCCCACATCGCGCACCTTAGCGTTACGAAGCCTTGTCGACCACATGCCCGATTGGCCGTTTGCGCGGGCTATTTCGTTCGATGTCATCAAACGATGATCGGGGGAATCCGTCGATGCACAGATCCCCTCGCGAATGGTCACTGTGCGACCTGCATCCCAACAATGATTACGCCTCTGCTACGGCTGCCGCTTCCGATAAGCGGTCACCTAAGGCATGGGCCGCCTTTTCAAGAATGCCGAGAGGAGCTGCCTGGATAAGGTGTTCTTCGAGCGACTGTGGCGCAGTGTCAAACACGAGGAGATATAGCCCTTCGACTACCCTGCGCTTTCATCGTCCGCACGAATCAAGGCGAGCCGCTCGCTGAAAGCGGGGCAAAACCGGGCCAAACTCGAACCAGACTCGAACCGCCAGGCAATATCACCTGCCGAAGGTCCGGAAAACATCCCGTTGTAGGCGAAACAAAAGCGAAACGGAATCTCGTTTCAAAGGGAGAAGGCGGACCCTGATCGTATCCACCACTTTCCCAAGCCCCATCAGATGCCGTCGGATTAACGGTATCCCCATCCTAGAAGGCTCTGGGTCAACCGTGCGCCTTAAGGTGCTTGGTGAACGCCGCGAGCGTCTCTTTGCTGGCGTGGTGCTCCATCCCTTCGGCATCGGTATGGGCGATCGCAGCGGGAACTCCCAATGAGCGGAGGAAATCAGCAACCAACTCATGACGGTGCCGTGACTCGTCCGAGAGCTTCCGGCCGGCGTCGGTGAGGAAAATGGCGCGATACGGCAGAGCTGTCACCAGTCCCAAACGGCGAAGACGCTGTATCGTGCGGTTGACCGTGACGTGGGTAACCCCGAGGCGATGGGCCAGATCGGTCACCCGCGCCTCTCCTGTCGTGGCAATAAGCTCGGCGATCAACTCCACGTAGTCTTGGGCGTTCTCCTGGGCGTTCTCTTCCCGGGTGCGCTGGAGACCGAGCTGATGCAGGACGAGACAGGTTTTGGCTGACCTAGCCACGGCGCGATTCATACCCCGTTTTTTTTAAAAAAAGTAAGCTTGTTGACAACCCTACCTACCGAACGTAATCAATGCTACATCTTGGAGACAAGGCCAAAAGAATCCGCCGGCCCGCCCCCTGAGAAGAAGCCGTCACTAGAGGGACTGCACGGCACGGTGAGCCTGCCGGCCAATGCCGGGCAGATGGGTCCGCATATCGCCACGGAGGATCGCAAACGCGCCAAGGACCGCCGGCGGGTCATTTTGCATCGCACCGGCGGGGGGCGCCGATCGTGGATGCTCCTCTGGTTGCTAATCGGCCCCGGGATCCTTGTCATGCTAGGCGAGAATGACGGGCCCAGCATGATCTCCTACGCCCAGACGGGCGCATCCTATGGTGTTGGCTTTTTCCTGCCCTTCATCGCTTTGACCTTCGGCATGGCTTATATCGTCCAGGAAATGACCGTGCGGCTCGGCGCCGCCACCAAACGCGGTCATGCCGAGCTAATCTATGCGCGCTTCGGCCGCTTCTGGGGTTTTTTCGCCATGGCCGATTTGGTATTCGGCAACCTGCTGACGCTGGTTACGGAGTTCATCGCCGTGCGCGCGGGTCTAGGCTTCTTCGGCGTACCGCCCGCCCTCGCCGTGTTGAGCGGCTTACTGGTGGTAGTGGCGGTGGTGCTCACCCGGCGTTATTGGACCTGGGAACGCATCACGATGGCTTTCGCCGTCTTCAATCTCGTCTTTGTACCCGTCGCCTTCATGGCGCACCCCGTAAGCAGCCAGGTAGTCCACGCATTCCTTACCTGGAGGCCGCTTCCCGGCGGGGTAAACGCGCAATTCATCTTGCTCGTCATGGCTGATATTGGCGCCACCGTCACGCCCTGGATGCTGTTCTTCCAGCAAAGCGCGGTCGTCGATAAGGGCTTGACGACGGCCGACATTCGCCATGGCCGGATCGATACCGCTCTGGGAGCGGGGATAGCCGCCATAGCCGCCATTGCCACCGTCCTGGCAGTGACGCCGTTGTTCACCCACCAGGTCGCGGCCTCCAGCTTTCAGGGGGCTGAGTTTGCCCAGGCCCTGGTTCCCTTCGTCGGGAAGGTTGGCGCAACGTTGTTCGCCATTGGCATTTTTGAAGCCGGCTTAGTGGCGGCGATCACGATCTCCTCCTCGTCGGCCTATGCTTTTGGTGAGGTCATGGGTAGCCCGCACAGCTTGAACAGTTCGCTGCGCGAAGGCTGGCCGTTTTATGTCGTGTTGGTTGCCGCCGCTGGCATTGCCGCAATTTTGGTCCTCATCCCCCATGCGCCGCTAGTCTTCATTGTGCTCATCGTGAACGTCATCGCCACCCTGGCAATGCCCCCGGCCATCCTCTTCCTCCTTTTGTTGGTCAACGACCGTGAGATCATGGGCGAACACGCCAACACGCGCCTAGCCAATTTCCTTGGCGTCGGTGTGACCGTTCTGCTTGTCCTGGCCGGTCTGGTTTACGGGATCACCACCGTCTTCCCTCACATCCTTCCGTCCCAATAGAACGTGGAGAATCGCATGCACGTGAAACGCGAACCACTACGCACAAACCCGGAGCTTGCCGAAACACGGGTCCATGAGGTGCCGGCGGCGGATCAACTCAGCACAGCCAAACTCCGCTTTGGGCACGTCAGGCTGGCTCGTGGAACCGTTCCGCTCCTCTGGGGGCTGCGGATGTACGCGCTCCTGATGATCGTCCTGATCGGCGTGCAAATCTGGCGACCCTGCACACCGGCGGGTGAGGGACGCGCGGCAGACGTATTCACGGCGGAGGAGATCCATGTATAACAAGATCCTGGTGACGCTCGACGCCACGCCCACTGACCGGGCAATCATTGAACACATCAAGGCCCTTGCCAAGGCCATGGGCAGCCGCGTCGCGCTGTTGCATGTGGCCGACGGGTGGGCGGCCCGGACCTATGGCGCTGATGCGGGCAGTCTGGAAATCACGCACGACAAAGCCTATCTGGAGGAGGTTCGTGCCGAATTCCAATCGGCTGGGATCCTGACCGATGCGGAGCTGGCCTACGGTGAACCGGGCAAGGAGATTGTCAAATGGGTGGAAGAGAAGGGTTGTGACCTGGTGGCCATGAGCACGCATGGACATCGATTCATCGCCGACCTGTTCTTGGGATCAACATCGAGACAGGTCCGGCATAGAGTCAGTGTGCCGGTGCTTCTGCTACGCACACAACCTGAGCTTGCCGAAGCCTGGGTCCATGAGGTGCTTGAGGCCGGTCAACTCAGCACAGCCAAACTCCGTTTTGGGCGCGCCAAGCTGACTCGTGGAACCGTTCTGCTCCTCTGGGGGCTGCGGATCTACGTGTTCCTGATGATCTTCCTGATCGGCGTGCAAATCTGGCGGGCCATGCATGCCGACGGGTGAGCGACGCGCGCCAGACGATTTCACGGCAGAGTAGAGCCAAGCATAACAAGGTCCTCGTTACGCTGGACGCGATGCCTACCGACCGGGCAATCGTCGAGCACCTCAGGGCTCTGGCGAAGATTACGTTCACTCGCACTTAGGCAATTCAACTTAACTCGAAAGATTGTCGCGGGAAGTGTCCATTAACCGGTTGATTTTGGGGTACCAGCCTCTTGGCCGCGGGCTGAACTTCATGGCCATAAAGGTGTAGACCGGCGCATATCGTTGGCCCCCCAAAAAGTCCCCCAAACACAACGTCTTTTTGAGGTCGTTTAATAGGGAGAACCTATTAGGCTCATAACCTGAAAGCCAAGTCTTGCCCAATCGGGGCGAGTGCCCCTTTAAAACGGGGCAAATCCGGGGCAAACTCGATCCAGACTCGAACGGCCTTTGATTCTCATAGGGACACGTTAGACCCAAGTAGGGTCCACCATTTCTAAGGGATTAAGGGGAAACGGGTTAACGCTCGGCGGATTCGGCCCGGGGGGGGCGGCTTGAAGGGACCCTCAGCCCGTCGCTCGCGGGCGGATTGACTGGGCCATCGCATTTCCTTTGCTTTGCAGGCCCGCCCCGCGGCAACAAGCACCCATTGATGAGATTTCGCTCGAACAACTGCGTCGCGATTCATCTCAGGAGCCTGGCAAAGGCGGAGCGGTTCTTCGGGGATGTCCTTGGGTTCAAGCTGAAGAAGAAGACGAAGGGCCGCCTCGAGTTCTCCACGGGCCTGCTGCGCCTCTTCATCAATAGGTCGCCCAAGATCCAAGCGCCGACGCTCTCGTTCAGCGTGAAGAGCGCGGCGAAGGCGAAACGCCTGCTCGAGGGGGCGGGGTGCACGATTGTCGCCGACTGGGGCGGGGCGTTCTACTTCCGCGATCCGTTCGGCGTCGTCCACGACGTGATTGAGGACTGAGGCCACGCCCCGCCGGCGGGCTCATGGAACGGGAGTTGCTCCCCGTTGATTCCCGGCGCGTGAGACAACCGACCATGCATTCAATCCCCCGGCTGCCACTCCTGCGGATCGGAGCAAGCCTTCTTCTCCTTCTGGCCGGGTGCTCGCGGCGTGAGACGGCGGTTGACGCAGGGATTCGGACGCAGACGCTGCTCGTCGGAAACGCAGCCGAGCCGGCGGACCTCGATCCGCAGGTGATGAACGCGTTCACCGACTCGCACATCGCCTACGCGCTGTTCGAGCCCCTGACGAGGCTCGACCCTGGGACTTCCGATCCCGTCCCGGCCGCCGCCGACCGATGGGACGTCTCGGCCGACGGCCTAGTCTACACGTTTCACATCCGCCCGAACGCCCGCTGGTCAAATGGCGACCCGCTCACCGCGGGCGACTTCGTCTATTCCTTCCATCGCATCCTGACGCCGGCGTTCGCGGCGAGCTACTCCTACATGCTTTGGCCGATCAGGAACGCGGAGGCCTTCAATGCGGGCAGGATGGCGGATTTCTCAAGGGTGGGCGTCGAGGCCCCTGACGCCGCGACGCTTCGGATCACTCTGGAAAGGCCGACGCCGTACCTTCCGGCGCTCGCGGCGCACACGACGTGGCTGCCCGTGCACCGCCACACGGTCGAGAGGTTCGGCCGCATGGACGAGAAGGGAACCAAATGGACGCGCCCTGGGAACCTGGTCGGAAACGGGGCGTTCACGCTCGCTGAGTGGATACCCAACGGGAAGGTCGCCGTCGTCAGGAACCCGCTGTACTGGAATTCGGCGAAGACGCGCCTGAACCGGATTGAGTTCTTCCCGTTTGAGCAGCCGACGACCGAGGAGCTCAATTACCGGTCGGGCCAGCTTCACGTCACTTACGCGCTGCCGACATCCAAGATCGCGACCTACCGCGCCCACAGGCCGGTAGATCTGCGGGTCGACCGGACCCTCAGCTCGTACTACCTCTTCATCAACGTCACGCGCCCGCCGTTCGACAACCCGAAGTTGAGGCTCGCCCTGTCGCATGCCGTGGATCGCGAGGCCCTGTCGCACGACGTGATGAACAACGTGTACCCGCCCGCCCGCAGCCTGACGCCTCCGGACTGCGGCGGCTATACGGCCCGCGCCCAGGTGTCGGACGACTTCGCCGAGGCGCGCCGCCTCCTCGCCGAGGCGGGTTTCCCCGGCGGCAGGGGCCTTCCCGTGGTCGAGGTGCAGTGCTACTCCGATGACGTGAAGCTCCGCGTGCTGGAGGCGATTCAGTCCATGTGGCGGAGGGAGCTGGGCTTCCACATCACGATCGCCCAGCTTGAGCAGAAGACGCTGTTCCAGAACCAGCAGAGCCTGAACTACACGATCGCCTTCTCGGCATGGATCGCTGACGTCCCGGACCCCGTAACGTTCCTGGGGACCTTGGTGACGGGCGGTGGCAACAACTGGGCGGGCTGGAGCAACCGCGAGTTTGACCGCCTGATGGCCGAGGCGTCCGAGACGGCCGACAACGGGCGCCGGCTCGAGCTCTTCCAGAAGGCCGAGGCCCTCATGCTGAACGACGCCCCGCTCATTCCCCTTTTTTTCCAGAACCAGGTCTACGCCATCAACCCGGCCGTGCGCGGGTGGACGACGAACGTCATCGGCTTCCACGAGCTCGAGAAGGTGTGGCTGGAGAGGTAGCGGCGGGGATACCGCCGGAGCCCGGGGCGCCCCGGTTTCCCGCTCCGCGCCGGAAGCCTCAGCGCGAGATCCGGGCGCCCCCGCCCGCGATCTGCCTCTCGACCTCGGCGCGCGTGGCCATCGACGTGTCGCCAGGCGTCGTGGACGCGAGCGCGCCGTGGGCTGCGCCGAAGTCCACGGCCTTCTGGGGGTCGTTGAACTCCAGGAAGCCGAACTGCAGCCCCGAGGCGAAGCTGTCGCCGCCCCCGACGCGGTCCAGGATCTCCAGGTCCGGGTACGGACGGCTCTCATAGAATCTCCCGTCGTGCCAGAGAATTGCGCGCCAGTCGTTCCTTGTGGCGGTGTGGACGCGGCGCAGGGTGGTCGCGGCCACCTTGAAGTTGCCGAACTCCTTCACCGCCACACGGATCATGGCCTTGAAGGCATCCGTGTCTATCGCGCCCGCGCCGTGGCCGGCGCCTCCCACGTCAAACCCGAGCGATGCGGTGAAATCCTCCTCGTTGCCTATCATGACGTCCACGTGCCTCGCGATCTCGCGGTTGACCTCCCGCGCCCTCTTCAGGCCGCCGATCGATTTCCAGAGGGACGGGCGGTAGTTGAGGTCGTACGAGACGACCGCGCCGTGGCGCTTCGCGGCCCCGACGGCCTCGACCGCCAGCGCCGCAGTCGACGGGGACAGCGCGGCGAAGATACCGCCGGTGTGGAACCAGCGCGCGCCGAGCCTGCCGAAGATCATGTCCCAGTCAAAGTCGCCGGGCTTCAGCTGCGATGCCGCCGTGTTGCCCCGGTCGGGGACGCCCACGGCGCCGCGGATGCCGAAGCCGCGCTCGGTGAAGTTCAGCCCGTTGCGGACGGTGCGGCCGATGCCGTCGTCTTCGCGCCACCTGACGAGGTCCGTGGCGACGCCGCCCTGCATGATGCAGTCCTCGATCAGGTGGCCGACCTCGTTGTCAACAAGCGCCGTGCAGACAGCGCTCCTCAGCCCGAAGCACTTCCGGAGGCCGCGCGAGGTGTTATACTCGCCACCGCCCTCCCATACGGCGAAGGAGCGGGCGGTGCGTATCCGGCCCTCGCCGGGGTCGAAGCGCAGCATGACCTCGCCCAGCGATACCTGGTCAAGGGCGCAGCCCGCGGATGGTTTGACGATGAGTGGCATAGGTGGTCCGTCGCGGGCGCGCTCAGAGGGCACGCTTCGCCGCCGCGGCGAACTGTCGGGCGCGCTCGGTGACCGCCGCCCAGTCGCCCGACTTGAGCGCGGCCGCCGAGACGAGCGAGCTGCCGGCAGCGGCGGCGAACGCGCCGGCCCGCAGGAAGTCCCCCAGGGTCTCGGGCGTGACGCCTCCGGTCGGCAGCAGCTCGATCTGAGGGAAGGGCCCCTTGATCGATCTCAGGTAGGCCGGGCCGAAGAATTCGGCGGGGAAGATCTTGACCACGTCGGCGCCCTGCTCCCACGCCGAGTATATCTCCGTCGGGGAGAAGGCGCCGCACAGTACGGGCACCCCGATGTCCCGGCAGGCCTTGATCACCTCGGGCCGCACGGTCGGGGTGACGATGAACTGGGCGCCCGCGGATATCCCCGCGCAAGCCGTGTCGGCGTCGAGCACGGTGCCCAGCCCCACCACCACACGGGGGAGCTCCCTGCTCACCCTTTCGGTCATCTCGATGGCGCCGGGCGTCGTCATGGTCAGCTCAATGCAGTTCAGGCCGCCCGCCGAGAGCGCCCCCGTGCAGGCGAGCAGGGCCGCCGGGCCGTCCGCGCGGATCAGCGCGATGACCCGCTCGGCGCGAAGCGACGCGAGTACGGCGGAAGCCGGCTTGGGCATGGTCCATTTATCGCGCATGACGGCCACATGGGTCGAGTATGTTCTGCTGGGTTTCGCAGGCGTGGGCGCGGGCCCCCGGGGGATCCGCCCGGGCGTGCGGACCCGGCGGGCGGGCGCCGCCCGGAGGGAAAATCCTCGTCCCAGGGACGGGTTGTCGGCTAAGTTGGCCCATCATGACGCCAACCCCGATCCCGGTGATCTTGATAACAGGCGCCAGTCGCGGCCTCGGGCGCGGCATCGCCGTGCAGATGGCCGCCGAGGGCTGCTCGGTCGCGATCAACTTCGTCGGCAACCGGGCCGCCGCCGAGGAGACCGCCGCGCTCTGCAAGAAAGCCTCCAAGCTCCCGGGTCAGGAGCATTTCCCGATAAAGGCGGACGTCGGCTCAGCGGGGGACCGGTCCCGCCTTGTGGACGCCACGCTCTCGAGGTTCGGCAGGATTGACGCGCTTGTGAACAACGCCGGCGTCGCCCCCGCCGTCCGCGCGGACCTCATCGATGCCGACGAGGGGTCGTTCCAGGAGCTCATCCGCGTGAACCTGCAGGGGCCCTATTTCCTCACCCAGGCGGTCGCGAGGCACTGGCTCGAGAAGAGGCCCGAGCCGGCGCTGCCGGGGGGCCACAAGATCGTCTTCATCACCTCGGTCTCGGCCGACACGGCGTCGACCGACCGCGGCGGCTACTGCGTGTCGAAGGCGGGCCTCGCGATGGCCGCTCAGCTCTGGGCTGCGCGCCTCGCCGGGGACAACATCCAGGTCGCCGAGGTGAGGCCCGGCATCATGTCCACCGACATGACCTCGGGGGCTAGGGTGAAGTACGACCGGCTCATAGCCGGCGGCCTGGTGCCGCAGGGGCGGTGGGGAACGCCGGAGGACGTCGGCCTTGCCGTCCGCGCGTTCATATCGGGCCAGCTTCCCTTCTCGACGGGCTCCGTCATTGCCGTGGACGGCGGTCTGCATATCCGGCGCCTGTGAGCACGGCCCAGCCACGACCATGATCCGGATCGACCCCTTGATCACCCCCGAGTCCCTGCGCGGCGCTGTCGGCCGCCTCTTTGAGGCGTCAGCCGGGAAGATCCTCGCGATCGAGAAGCGCTGGAGCCCGCAGCTCGGCTCCCCCGTCGTGACCGTGAAGGGACGGTATGCGCCCCGGGGGTGGACCGAGTGGACCCAGGGCTTCCGGTTCGGCTCGGCGATCCTGCAGTTCGAGGCGACGGGGGACCGCCAGGCGCTCGCGGTCGGGCGCGACGGCACGCTAGGGCACATGGCCGGACATGTGAGCCACGTCGGCGTTCACGACCACGGCTTCAACAACGTCTCCACCTACGGAAACCTCTACCGCCTCGCCAAGTCCGGGGCGCTTCACGCGGGCGAGGGGGAGGTCCGGCTCTACGAGCTCGCCCTGAAGGTCTCCGGCGCGGTGCAGGCGGCGCGCTGGACGAACCTTCCCGCGGGGCTCGGGTACATCTACTCCTTCAACGGCCCCCAGTCGCTCTTTGCCGACACGATCCGGTCGCTGCGCATCCTCGCGATTTCGCACAGCCTAGGCCACGTGCTGATGGGCGAGAACGAGCGCCGCCATTCACTGCTCGGCCGCCTTCTTCAGCACGCCGAGACGACCGCCCGCTTCAACGTGTACTACGGCGAGGGGAGGGACCGCTACGACGTTCGCGGGCGCGTGGCCCACGAGTCGATCTTCAACACGAATGACGGCACGTACCGGTGCCCGAGCACCCAGCAGGGGTACTCCCCGTTCTCGACCTGGACCCGCGGCCTCGCGTGGATCCTCTGCGGCTACGCCGAACAGCTCGAGTACCTCGACTCGCTGCCGGAGCGGGAGCTCGGAGGGTTTGGGGGGAGGGCCGCCGTCCTGGGCCGCTTCGCGCGCGTCGCCAGGGCCACCGCCGACTATTACATCGAGCAGACGCCCACGGACGGCGTGCCCTACTGGGACACCGGAGCGCCCGGCCTGGCGGCGCTCGGCAGCTACCTGGACCGCCCGGCCGATCCCCACAACGACCGAGAGCCGGTCGACAGCTCCGCCGCGGCCATCGCCGCGCAGGGGCTCATCCGCCTGGGCAACCACCTCTCGGGCGGGAGGCAGGCGCGGGCGGGCGCAAGGTACACCGCGGCCGGCCTCACGATCGCCCGGACTCTCTTTGGCGAGCCCTACCTGTCGACCTCGCCCAGGCACGAGGGCCTTCTTCTCCACACGGTCTATCACCGCCCCAACGGCTGGGACTACGTGCCGCGGGGCCGCAGGGTTCCCTGCGGCGAATCGAGCATGTGGGGCGACTATCACGCCCGGGAACTCGCGCTGATGATCAAGCGGATGACGGAGCGCCGGCCGTACCACACGTTCTTCGCCTTCTAGCGCGCCGATCCCATGATCCCCCCGCCCCGCGATCTCTCGCGACTGTGCCTGCACACGATGACGACGAGGCCCTGGGCCTTTGAGGAGTCCGTGCGCCGCTACGCCGCCGCGGGCGTGCGCGGCGTAACGGTCTGGCGGTCCGACTTCGCCAGGCACGGCCCCGCCGCAGCCGGGGAGCTGATCCGAGCCAGCGGCCTTCGCGTCGTCTCGCTGTGCCGCGGCGGATTCTTCCCGGCGGCCTCCCCCGGGGACCGGGCCAAGGCCGTCGACGACAACCTACGGTGCATCGACGAGGCCGCTGCGCTTGGCGCGCCGCATGTCGTGCTGGTCTGCGGCTCGGCGCCCGGGTTGCCGCTCGCGGAGTCGCGCGCCCAGATAACCGAAGGCATCGCCTCCGTCCTGACGCATGCCGCGGCATGCGGGGTGAAGCTCGCCATCGAGCCGCTGCACCCCATGTACGCCGGCGACCGCTCCGCGGTGAACACCGTGGGCCAGGCCCGGGCGATCTGCAACCAGCTCAAGTCGCCGTGGCTGGGCATCGCCGTGGACGTCTACCACACCTGGTGGGACGACGGCCTGGAGGACGAGATCGGCAGCGCCGGCCGCGAGGGGACGCTGCTCGCGTTTCACATCTCCGACTGGCGGGTGCCCACGACGGATCTGCTGGAGGACCGGGGGATCATGGGGGAGGGCTGCATCCCGATCCGCCAGATCCGGGGATGGGTCGAGGGGACCGGGTTCGTCGGGTTCAACGAGGTGGAGATATTCTCGCGCCGGCATTGGGCCGGCGACCAGGAGCGGTATCTCGAGGACATCAAGGCCGCGTACCTCGCCCACGCGTGATTTCCAGGCGGGGCGCCCGCGCCCGGCTGACCAAACGCCCACAGCATGAATAAACACACCATCGGGATTGTGATGAACGGCGTCACGGGACGCATGGGAGCCAACCAGCACCTTGTGCGCTCGGTCCTGGCGATCCGGGACGAGGGCGGCGTCCGCCTCGCCAACGGCGACGTCGCGATCCCGGACCCGATCCTCGTTGGGCGCAACAGGGACAAGGTGATGGCCCTGGCCGCCGCGCACGGCGTCGCCCGCGTGGGCGCGAGCCTCGAGGAGGCCCTGCGTGACCCCTACAACCGGATCTACTTCGACGCCCAGACCACGTCCCAGCGCGCCGAGGCGGTGCGCAAGGCCATCGCCGCCGGGAAGGCGGTGTACTGCGAGAAGCCGATCGCGCTCGACACGGCCACGGCCGTGGCCCTCTACAGGGAATGCGCCGCCGCTGGCCTGAAGAACGGCGTGGTGCAGGACAAGCTGTGGCTTCCCGGGCTGGTCAAGCTGAGGGGCCTGGTCGATTCAGGCTTCTTCGGCCGGATCCTCTCGGTGCGCGGCGAATTCGGCTACTGGGTGTTCGCGGGCGATTCGCAGCCCGCGCAGCGCCCCTCGTGGAACTACCGCGCCGAGGACGGGGGCGGCATCGCGATGGACATGCTCTGCCACTGGCGGTACGTCATCGACAACCTCTTCGGAAACGTATCGGCCATCTCGTGCCTCTGCGCGACCCACATACCGGAGCGCCGCGACGAGCAGGGGGCGCCGTACAGGTGCACGGCGGATGACGCCGCCTATGCGACGATGCGCACGGACAACGGCCTCGTCGTCCAGTTCAACAGCTCGTGGTGCACGCGGGTGCGGCGCGACGACCTGCTCACCATCCACGTCGACGGGACCGGCGGGTCCGCCGTGGCTGGCCTGCGCGACTGCTGGACCCAGGGCGCGGGCGAAACGCCGCGGGCCGTCTGGAACCCCGACATCGAGCAGCCGATCAAGTTCTTCGAGGGCTGGCGCAAGATGCCGCAGGACCCGTCGCCCGAGAACGCCTTCAAGGCCCAGTGGGAGCTCTTCCTGCGCCACGTTGTCGGCGACGAGCCGTTCCGCTGGACGCTCCTCGAAGGCGCTAAGGGCGTGCAGCTCGCGGAGAAGGGCCTGGAGTCGTGGCGGAAGGGGGCGTGGGTCGGGGTGGACGCGCTAGGCTGACAGCCCAACCTGTGAGCCAGGATTCCATCCGCGGGAACAGCCCCGGCACGCGCCCGGCCGGGTATGTCCGCGCGTTCTCAACTCTCGGCTGCCCCGGCCTGGACCTTGCCGGGGCCTGCGCCCTGGCCCGGGCCCACGGCATCGGGGCGGTCGAGCTGAGGGTGCTCGGGGGCTCGGTGGACCTGCCCGCGTATTTTCGCGGGCTCGGAATGGACGCTGAGGCCATCCGCTCCGTGGCGGGCGCGGCCGGGGTTAGGATCGTCGCGATCGACACCTCGCTCCGCCTCATCGACGGGACCCGCGAGGACCGCGAGAAGTTCCTCGAGATGGTTCGGTTGGCCGAGGCGATCGGCGTGGCCCGCCTCCGAGTCTTTGACGGTGGCTCAAAGGCGGACGCCGCCGACATGGAACGCGCCTCCGAAGCTGTCCGATGGTGGCGCTTGCTTCGGGCCAGACACGCCTGGAAGACCGACATCATGGTCGAGACCCATGATGCGCTCGTCACCTCGGCGGCGATCCTGCGGTTTGCCAGGGCGGCGCCGGGCGCAGTCATCCTCTGGGACAGCCACCACACTTGGCACAAGGGCGGCGAGGAACCGGCCGCGACATGGCGCGCCATCGGGAAGCTTGTGGCCCACATTCACGTGAAGGACAGCGTCCGCGGCGCGGGTCCAGGCGCGCCAGGGGCGTACGCGCTCCCTGGGACCGGTGACTTCCCGATGGCGGCCCTCAGGGCCGCATTGAAGGGCGGCTACACGGGTCCCCTGAGCCTCGAGTGGGAGAGGCACTGGCATCCGGAGATCGCCCCCCTTGAGGACGCGCTGCGCTCGGCGGCCTCCACCTCGTGGTGGTAGAGGGCCCGCGGGTCAATGTCCCGCGGTCGGCCAGCCTCGAGCCATGAGTCCCGGGGGGGTGCGCCCGCGCACCCAAGGGTTCACTTGGTGTCGCCCAGAACCTTCGCCTTGGCCCTCTGGAACTCCTCTTCGGTCAGGGCGCCGGAGTCCCTGAGCGCCTTAAGCCTCTGGATCTCTGCGGCCAGGTCTGGGGCGCCCGCCTGGACCGCCGGCACGGCGATTCCCGTGGCGGTGGACAGACCAAGCGTCGGGAAGTTCGGGTCGCCGGGCGTGGCGCTGGTCACGGGCCTGTTGTACAGGTCGAAGAGCTGCGCGAACCGGCCGAAGGACTCCACCTTCCCACTGACGAGCCGGATCATGTACGGCTGGTCGCGGCCGTAGCCGGACTCCGCGACCAGGTAGTAGGTCATGTACTCGACGTTTGCCTGGGCGCTCGTGCTGTCAGGCGTCCCCAGAAGGGCGAGGACCTGGTCCTTGGTCATGCCTATGTGGACGTTGTTCAGCTTGTCCGACGTGGCGCAGCCTGCGAACAGGGCACCGAGAAATAACAATCCAACGATGGCGGCTTTGGCTTTCATGTTGAAGGGGTTGAAAGGAAGGACGTAGCGCAGGGGGAAAGGATGCCAAATGGGCCCAGGCGCCCCCGGGACAGTCGGAAAAAAGGAGGATCGAGTCAGCCGCCCGCCTAATCAGGAAACAGGCACTTGAGGGCGAACGGTGCCATGCCGTTGTCCGAATGTGCAATCCCGGGAGCAAGGGATACCGACCATCCGAATGGAACTCCGAATGAGGCGGCCGCCTTCTCGCCGCAGGCGAAGAAGAACTTTCCGCGTGCCAAGCGATACGGTCCCTGCGCTTCAGCCTCGGGGGCATGCGACAAATCTTTGTGATTGGGGTCGGTGTCCGCGGTTCCCAGCAGCACGATCAGTGGAAGTGCCAATGCGGCGCGGATACCGGCATTCCCAAGGCCCGTGCCGCCGAAGCCGTACGGGAAATTGTCCTCGGCGTCCGGTAGCATGTAGGTTCCCGCGTTTGCGCTGACGGCCCGGAGTATCCGGGATCGGGGTGTGAAAAAAATGAATCGATGAACGAACTGGGCCCCGGCGGAGTGGCCGTAGATCAGGTATCGATCGCAGGTGCAATGGCAGCGTTCGCGCACGGAGTCGAAGATGGGTTCGATCATGCCGTAACTCCATTCCTCAGGCGGATTGGGTCGCCCGTTTCGGGACATCAAGTTCCCGTCCTGATAGCCCTTTGCGCCTGGAAACTCCTTCTCGGAGAATTCGGGCACCACCAGTACAAAGTGCCGTTCATCCGAAAAGGGGAGCCAATCGTGAAAATACACCTCGCCGTTGCGCTTTGCGCCGTGCATGACGAAGGCGATGGGAGTGGCCGCGTCGAGGCCCGCAGGAACATGGTACCGGACCAAGACGTGTTTCGACCCCTGCACGAAGTCGAACGAGGCGCTGCCAGACTTTTGAAGACTGGATGTATCGTCAGCGCGGGCTCCGGTCAGGGCCACCAGCGCGGCCAGAACGACAAAAGGCAGGGTGGCTGGCTTCAAGGGCAGGATTCCAAGAGGGAGAGGAGGGCCTTTATGCCACTGCGGGCCTCCATCTCCTTCCGCAATCTCATTTACCCAATCGATTACAAACGAGGAATCGAGAAGGCAGTGCTTCATTTGCGCGGAGCGCTTCTAAGGCCCTGATCTCCCCAGCGCCGTTCGCTCCAGGCAAGCGCATCGGTTCCCGTCACAATCCCCTCCTCACGGATCAACCTGCGGGCAAAGGTCGCCTTCTTCATCCCCGCCCGCTTGGAGCGCTTGGCGAGGACGGCCTGCTCTCCCTTTGTGAGACGCACGGTCAGTATGGCAGGCATTGTATCTCTCATGTATGTCATTTGATAATGGGGGCAAGTTTCGGTGCAGGTGGAACCTGCGTCAGAGCAGCCCGGCCTCCCGGAAGCTGTAATACCCCCGACCAAGAGGATCGGCTCCTCTCCGACCAATGATAACATGATCCAATAGAGGAATATCCACGGCCGCGGCGGCCTCCCTGAGCTGCCTGGTAAGCTGGATGTCGGCGGCGCTTGGCGAGGGATCCCCCGATGGATGGTTGTGGGCACACACAACAGCGGCGGCGGCCTCCCGGATGGCCGACCGAAAAACCTCGCGGGGGTGGGCGAGGGCGGCTGTCGCCGTGCCCGATGAAACCTCGACCCGCTTGCGCAGGCGGTTGCGCCGGTCGAGGCAGAGCACCCAGAACTTCTCGACCTCGAGGCCGGGGGCGACCGAGCCGAAGTGGGCGGCGATCATGTCGGCGCGGTTGAGGACGGGCGGCTCAGGGGAAGGCGCGCCGACGGCCCGGCGCGCGACCTCCATCGCCGCCACGAGCTGGAGCGCCTTGACGCGTCCGATGCCCCTGTGCCTGCGGAAGTCGGACTCGTGCCAGGAGAGCAGCGCCGGGAGCGACCCGGCCTCCGAGATGAGCCGGGAGGCGACGGCGAGCACGTCCTGGCCCTGCGTGCCGCTGCGCAGGATCATCGCCAGGAGCTCCGTGTCGCTCAACGCCGGCGCGCCGAGGCGCTGGAGGCGCTCCTGGGGCCGCTCGCTGGCGGGCAGGATCCGCATCCGGCTCTCGGGATAGGGCGTTGGCGGGGCGTGATCCAAGGGATTGGCGCCTACGATGGCCCCGCGCGGCAATTAAACAATCAAAATAGACATGTCGCATACCTCGCGCGCGCGGCCGCCCGGGCGCCCCCCCTTGATCCCTGCGCCTAGGGTGAACTCCCCAGGCGGGCCTGGGTGACCCCAGTGTTAACGGGGATATCCCCAGCCCAACCCGGGTGAGGTCCCCTTTCCCAATATTAGGAAGCCCCTATTAGCATCCGGAGCGGAATGGAGTGTAGTGTGCACATGCAAACCAATGGTGCCCCGGTCAACTCCTCCAGCCTGCTTCGCCTTTCGCGGCTTGGCGCCTTCGGGATGGTCGCCTTCTGCGGATTCGGATTGTCGGGTTTCGCGACGCAGAGCGCGCTAGGGGCGTCCCCGGCCGAGTTCTCGGCGTTCTCGCCGGCGGCGAGGGTCGTGCGGCCCTTTGAGGCGATAAGGCTCGGCAAGGAGTACGTGGCAAGCCACCCGGGAACGGACTTTCTGGTCGGAAGCGGCGATTCGATGCTCCCCCTCTACAAGGACCACACGGTGGTTATCACGCAGCGGATCGCCATGTCGGAGCTCAGGCGCGGAATGACGGTCGCCTACATGGGCGAATCCGGCCGGCCCGTCGCCCACGTCCTCGTGAAGAAGACCCTGGGTGGCTGGGTCGCAAAGGGCGTTGGAAACTCCGAGTACGACTCCGCGCTCGTGACGCGGGACAACCTGATGGGCGTCGTCGTCAAGGCGTTTGAGCCCACGGCCAGCCCGATGGTGGCCCTGCTGGAGGAGGCGCGGATGCGCTCGGTCGTCGCCTCGATGCCCTGACGGCCCGGGGGCGGCGCAGCCGGGACGGTGATTGCCCTCCCGGACCCGGCTAGAAGTGCTTCACGTAGCCGTTGCGGCGAAGGCGCTCGAGCCACCTGTCGCTGTTCTGGCGGCTCATCTGTTGGACGAGGACGCGCTCGATTTGGTCGCGCACCTCGTCGAGCGGCTGGATCCCCGCGTATTTCCGGTCGTCCGCGTAGAGAAGGAAGCAGCCCTCGGGGGTCATCACGGGCTCCGAGCACTCGCCCTTCTTGACGGCAAAGAGCGGCTCGCTGAACTCCGGCTTCAGGTCGGATCTCTTCTGCCAGCCCCAGTCGCCGCCCTTCGCGCGGCGAGAGTCGGCGCTGTATTCCTTCGCAAGGTCCTCGAACCGCTCGCCCGAGCGCAGCCGAAGAAGGATTGAGTCCGCCTTCCCCTTTAGCCCGCCGTCCGTCTCGCCGGGGCCGCGGGCGAGCTGGATTAGCCGCAGATGGACGCTGTCGTCCTGGTAAAAGCGGTCCTTGTTCTCCTTGTAGTACTGCTCAATCCGCACCGGGCTCACGATGGTCTGCGACTTGCGCTGCTGGTGCATCATGTAGTTGTAGATGATGTCCTCCTCCACCTCCTTGCGGTAGTCGCGTATCGTGGTGCCGCGCGCGCGCAGGTATGCCAGGAATTTCGAGCGGTCGTTGTCGAACTGGTCGGAGAGCTGGTCCGCGATCTGGTTGTCGACGAAGCTCGGCGGGACGTGCTTCTTGTCGTCCTTCTCGAAATCCTTGATTATCAGCACCCGGTCGATGAGGTTGTTTATCGCGTCGTCCTGCAGCGCCTCGAGCTTCTGGTTGAATTCCTGCTCGTTGCGCGCCTCCCGCTGGAGCTGCGGGATCAGCGGCGTGACCTCGCGGCGGACGTCGTCGACGGTAATGATCTTATCCTCCGCAATCGCGGCTATCCCATTGGCAAACCGCAGGTTGAGGTTGTCGTCAGGCGTCGTTGTCTGCGCGACTGCTGACGCCGCAAGGAGCGAAGCCACGATGGCGGCGTTGGCGCTGCGGATCGGGGTCATGGATTCGGCAGGTGGTTCAGAAAGGAAATAATCTCCCTCAACCGTAGGTGCGGGCGCGGTGCGGTCAACCTTGGAAACCGGGTTCCGATCATCACCCAGTCGTCCCGCTGGCCGCTGCCGCGAAGGCACTTCAGGCGGTTGGATTCAGATTCGACGGAAAGAATGCCCTTTTGTTCCGCCAAGATGCGGATCTCGGTCACGAGAAGCAGGGTCCGCACCTCCGGTACCGGCTTGCCGAACCGATCCCCCAGCTCGGCCTCGATCTGGCGCACGGCGTGCTTGGAGTCGGCAAGCGCCAGCCTCCGGTACAGGTCGATGCGGAGGCGGGTCTCGCCGATGTAGGAAGAGGGGATCCGGGCCTGTATCCTGCCCACCCCGGCCCGCCCCTCCCCGTCCTCGGCGTCCTTGATTGCGGTGTATCCGTCCTCATGGCGCCCTTTCGGCCGCTCCGGCGCGGCGCCGTCCTCGCCCACGAACACGAAGTCGAGCTTGACGTTCGCGCGTATGGCGGCTGCGGACTTCTCGCCCTTCAGGCGGGCCACGGACTGGCGCAGGAGCTGGCAGTACAGCTCGAAGCCGACCCCGACGATGTGGCCGCTCTGCTCGGGCCCCAGGAGGTTGCCGGCGCCGCGCAGCTCGAGGTCGCGCATCGCGATCCTGAAGCCCGCGCCAAGCTGCGTGTGCTGGCGCAGCGTGTTCATGCGCTGGCGCGCCGCGTCAAGGAGCCGCGTGTGGCGGTGCAGCAGCAGGTAGGCGTAGGCCTGGTGCCTGAAGCGCCCGACCCGGCCCCTGAGCTGGTAGAGCTGCGACAGCCCGAAGCGGTCGGCCCCCTCGATGATCAGGGTGTTGCAGTTGGGGATGTCGAGGCCGCTCTCGATGATCGTCGTGCACACGAGCACGTTGTACCGGCCGGCGACGAAGTCCGTCATCACCCTCTCGAGGCCGGCCGCGTCCATCTGCCCGTGGCCGACTCCGAACGAGATGTCGGGCATCGCGGCGCGCAGCCGGCTCGCGACGCCCTCGATCGTCCCCACCCGGTTGTGGAGGTAGAAGACCTGGCCCCCGCGCCGCATCTCGTGGCGGATCGCGTCGACGACCGCCTTCTCGTCGTAGGTCTTGACTATCGTCTGGATCGGGTGGCGGTCGACCGGGGGGGTGTCGATGACGCTCATGTCGCGCGCGCTCGTGAGCGCGAGGTAGAGCGTCCTCGGGATGGGCGTGGCGCTCATCGAGAGGACGTCCACCGTCGCCCTCATCCTCTTGAAGACCTCCTTGTGCTTCACCCCGAAGCGCTGCTCCTCGTCGATGATCACGAGGCCGACGTCCTTGGGGACGACGTCGCGCTGGAGGAGGCGGTGGGTCCCAATCAGGATGTCCACGCCCCCGGATGAAACGGCCGCGAGGATCTGCCTCTGCTCCGCGCGGGAGCGAAAGCGGCTGAGCATCTCGACCGAGACCGGGTAACCCGCCATGCGCTCGCGGAAGGTGTTGAAGTGCTGCTGCGCGAGGACGGTCGTCGGGACGAGAACGACCACCTGCTTGCTCGCCTGCACGGCCTTGAACGCCGCCCGCAGCGCCACCTCGGTCTTTCCGAAGCCGACGTCGCCGCAGATGAGGCGGTCCATGGGCCGCGCCCGCTCCATGTCGCGCTTGGTCTCCTCGATGGCGCGCATCTGGCCCGCCGTCTCGGTGAACGGGAACGACGCCTCGAACTCGCCCTGCCACTCCGTGTCCGCCGGGAACGCGAATCCCGGCTGCGCCTCCCGGCTGGCCTGGATGCGCAGCAGCTCGGCCGCCAGGTCCACTGTGGCCCGCTCGACGGCGCGGCGGGCCTTTTCCCACCTGCCGGAGCCGATCCTGCCGAGCTGCGGCCTGGCGCCCCCGAGGCCCACGTAGCGGCTGATGAGGTGCGACTCCTGGAGGGGGACGTGGAGCGTCACGCCGTCATCGAACTCGAGCGAGATCACCTCGCGCAGGCCCTGGGCGGTGTCGATCTTCGTGACGCCGCGGTAGTGCGCGATCCCGTGCTGCAAGTGGACCACGAAGTCCCCCTCGACCAGCTCGGAGAAGTCGAGCAGCTGGTCGACCTGGGCCACGGACGAGCGGGCGCGGCCCGCCGCGGCCGGGCGCCTTGCCCTCTTGCGGCCGAACACCTCGGTTTCGGTGATCAGGACGAGCCCGCGCCCGGCGCCGGCGATCGCCAGCTCTGCGCCCGCGCGGGCCGTCACCCTGAAGCCCTCGTTCAGGTTCCCGCGCAGCGCGATGGGGTCGAGGCCCGGGAGGGCCGCGTCCGCCGAGAGCATCTCCCTCATGCGCTTCTCCTCGCCCGGCTTCGGCGCGGCGATGGCGATCGCGTATCCCTGCAGGCGCCACCCGGCGACGCGGCCGAGGAACGCCCGCCTCGCGTCCTCCTCCGCCTGAAGCCTTTCCCGGGCAAGAAGCGTGTCCGGCGCCAGGGACCTGTAGTGCTCCAGGCTCTCCGTGTCCCAGACCGTCTCGGAGGCCGGCTCGGCGAAGGCGTCGGACGCCTCGTCGATCTCGGAGACGCCGAAGGCCGCGGCGCACGCGCCCAGCAGGGGGGCGAGCCCGCCGGGGCCACCGGGCGAGAACGCCCTGAACTCCTCCTCCAGGGCCGCGGGCTCCACTAGGGCGAGGTGGGAGAGGGGGTTCAGGTAGTCTGAGATCCCGGCCTTGGCGGATTCGAGGCGCAGCCGCGGCGAGGCCCCGACCGAGACGCTTTCGACGCGGGCGCCCGAACGCTGGGTCACCGGGTCGAACGCCCGGATGTCCTCGATGTCGTCGCCGAAGAAATCGAGGCGGTAGGGCTCCGGCGCCGTGACCGGGTAGACGTCTATAATGCCGCCGCGCACGGCGTAGTGGCCGGGGGCCTCGCAGACCGCCTCGCTGTCGTAGTCCAGGGCCCGCAGCCTCTCGATCAGGGCCTGGAACGGCTGGCGGGTCCCGCGCGCGAGGGTGATCTCGCTCGCCGCGTACTGCTCAATCGCGGGGACCGGCTGGAGCAGCGACGATGGCGTGGCGAACACGGCTACGGCCGCCTCCGCCCGGTCGCCCGCTGGGCGCGCGCGGGCCGCGCGCAGGCCCGACAGGACCGCGAGGCGGTCGCCTGAGGCCGCGAACGCCTCGCGTATGTCCCTGCTGTCTGGAATGGACTCGGGGAACACGAGGGCCTGGAGCGCGACGCCGCTCCCGGGCGCGCCCGCGAAGAGGCGGACGTCCTCGGCCAGCTGCTCGGCGGTCCGCAGGTCCTGGGCCACGACGACCCAGACCGGCGACGGGTGGGAGCGCATCGTCTGCGCGAGGACGGCGGCCCGCGCCGCCGGGCACACGCCGACGATCTTGTGCCTACCCGCGACGGTCATCTTCCCCGGGGCGCCGCCTCCAGGGCGGCGAGCGCCGCCCGCGCCGCCTCTTCCTCCGCAAGCTTCTTGGACGGGCCCCGCCCGCTCGCCACCCGGCGATCCTGGACGAATACCGCGACCTCGTACACGCGCTCGTGGTCCGCCCCTGCCGCGGAGACCACCTCGTACCGGATCGCCTGGTTGCCGTGCAGGGGCTGGATGAGCTCCTGGAGGCGACCCTTGGGGTTGGCGCGGCCCTCCAGCGCCGCAAGGCGCCGGCCGAGGTCCCCGTAGATGCCGAGGACGGTGCGCCGGGCGCTCTCGGTGCCCCCGTCAAGGCCGACGGCCCCGACCAGCGCCTCGAACGCGTCCTCGAGGGCCGCGTCGCGCGCGCGCCCTCCGGCCGCCTCCTCGCCCGCCCCCAGCCGCAGGCACCGGTCGAGCCCGATCTCGCGGGCGAGCCCGGCCAGGAGCTCGCCCTTGCCGAGCACCGCCCTGCGCTTGGTCAGGTCGCCCTCGCTGTCCTGCGGGAAAAGTGCGAAGAGCGCCTCGGTCAGGATGAGCTGCAGAATCGAGTCCCCGAGGAATTCGAGGCGCTGGTTGTCGCCGCCGGCGCCGGGGTTGTCCTGCAGCCACGAGGCGTGGGTGAGCGCCCGCGTGAGGTAGGCCGGGTCGCGGAACCCGTATCCGATCCGCTCCTGGAGCGTCTTGAGGTCTCCGGTCATGAGCTTGCGCTGGTGTAGCGCCTCAGGCCGCTCCTGAAGACCGCGACGGCCAGGGCGAACCACACGAGCGTGGCCGCGCAGAGGCCGAGGGCCCACGACGGCTCGAAGCCGTGCAGCATGACCCGGGCGGGGGCGTTGCTGACCACCACGACGGGCAGCACCCAGACGAAAAGGGCGCTCGCTAGGCCCTTGCTGAACGCCTCCCTGGGGATCCGGGAGAACTCCATGAGCGTGAAGTAGCTCCCCTCGACGCCCTGCGAGCTCGTGATCCAGAAGGAGAGCGACATCGACATGACGAGGGCGCTGTAGTGGATCACGACGCCGCAGGCCACCATGCACGCGTAGAGCGCAAGGTCCGACGGCCCCGGATGGAGGCCCAGCTTCCTTGCCGAGTACACGACCAGCCCCGCCGCGACAAAAGAGTTGAGGAGCCCGTCCATCTCCAGCTTGCGGGTCGACGCCATGAACAGGGGGTCCCCGGGCTGGGCCAGGAAGAAGTCGAAGGCGCCGCTGCGCACGTTGCGCCCCATCTCAAAGATCCCGCTCCAGAAGAAGCCCATCAGGAAGCGCTGGATCAACATCGAGGTCCCCGCGAGGAGAAGCATCTCGTACTTGCTCCATCCGGCCACCGTCGAGGTGTGGCTGTAGACCACCTCGATCATCAGGACGTTGACCGAGATCCAGAAGAGCTCGACCAGGGCCCATATGAAGAGATCGCCGCGGAACATCATGGTGCGCACGAGCGAGTACCGCGCGCTCGCGAGCCAGACCCTAAGGTACCGGGAGAGGGTGGTCATGGCGGGTGGTTCAGCCGCCCGCGGCGGTGTGGCGCCGGAGCCCGCGCAGCCACACGGCCTCGGCGACGCACACCAGGACGGCGGCCCAGATCGCCTGGACCGCGAGGCCGCGCGCCGCGGCAGGGAGGCCGATCCTGCCGGTCAGTATGGCGGTCGGGAAGTAGGCCTGGTAGTAGAAGGGCAGGTAGCTGACGGCGCGGAAGACCGCCGGGGGCAGAAGGTCGAGGGGGAAGAACTGGCCGCCCAGCACGGTCTCGACCGCCATGGACAATATGACGAAGCCCTGGATCTCGAGGAACCAGAACGCGAGCATCCCGAAGCAGTACGCGATGCTGAACTGGATCAGCGCCGTGAGCGCCATCGCGGGGATCCCGAGCGCGATCCGCCACCCGTCGTGGGGAAGGACGAGGTAGCCCCTGAAGAACGGGAGGGCGGCCCCGAGCGCCACGAGGCCGAGCGCGCCCGAAACGACCCTCGCGGAGGCGAACACGCTAAGGCGGTACGCGAAGTAGTTGATCGGCTTAAGGAGGAACTGGTTGATGAGCCCGTTGCGTATGTCCTCGCTAATCTGGTAGTCCTCGTTGAACGCGCCGATGAAGAACTGCAGGACGAACAGCGCGACGAAGTAGGTCAGGGTCTGCGCGAATCCGTAGCCGCCAATGCTCGCGCTTCCGGTGTAAATGGCCCCCCAGAAGATGAATATGAAGACCAGGTGGAAGATGGAGAACAGGCTCCGGGCCGCGAAGTTCCAGCGGTACACGAGGTTGCTCTGCAACCCGACGACAAAGGCGTGGCGGTACTTCAGCATAGCCCGAACCGGGCGATGACCTCCGCCGCCAGGTTGCGGTAGGCGGTGGCGCCGGGGTTGAGCGGATCGTAGGCGAAGATCGTCTTGCCGAAGCCGGGCGCCTCGCTCAGCCGCACGGTCCTCGGGATGACGGTAGAGAATATCTTGTCGGGCATGTGGGTCCTGACCTCCTCGACCACCTGCCGGGAAAGGCTCGTGCGGACGTCGAACATGGTCATCACTATCCCGCCCAGCTCGAGCGCGGGGTTGATTCCGGCCGACTTCAGGCGCTCGACGTTGCGCAGGATCTGGCCAAGGCCCTCGAGGGCCATGTACTCGCACTGCAGCGTGATCAGCAGGTGGTCCGCCGCGGCCAGGCTGTTCATCGAGAGGAGGCCCAGCGCCGGGGGGCAGTCGATGATGACCGCCCGGAAGCCGCCCGACGCCACGACGGGCTCCAGCACGCCGCGGAGCTTCATCAGGTAGTTGTCCATCTGCGAGAGCTCGATCTCCGCGGCCGCAAGGTCCTCCTCGCTAGGGATGATGGCCAGGTGCTCGTAGGCGGTGGGGGTGACCAGCGGGAGGGCCTCCCCCTCGCCCCGGAGCGCCGCGTACAGGCTCCTTCCCTCCAGCTTCTCGACGCCGAGCGAGCTCGTCGCGTTGGCCTGCGGATCAAGGTCGATGAGCAGCGTGTGGATCCTCTTCTCCGCCAGGCCCGCCGCAAGGTTGACCGCGGTCGTGGTCTTGCCGACGCCGCCTTTCTGGTTGGCGATGGTGAAGACGGTGGTGGCCATTTGCGGCATTCTCGTTTTTCCGATGGCGCGGCGTCAATTCCCGGCGCAAGGCGTTCGATCTTGACCGCTGGCTTCCGATGTCTGGCATCTGGGATGGTGGCCTGCAACCCGAACCTGTCGTCGAAGCCGATCCCGGCGCGCGAGCGCCTGATTTTCGCGCTGGACGTCCCCGGGCTCGACGAGGGAAAGCGCCTGGCCGAGCGGCTGGGCGGCTCGGTCGCATTTTACAAGCTGGGGCTGCAGCTCCTCATGTCCGGGCGGTACTTCGAGATGGTCGACTGGCTCCACGCCCAGGGGAAGAAGGTCTTCGCCGACATCAAGTTCTTCGACGTCCCCGAGACCGTCAGGCTGGCGGTCGAGCAGCTGCAGTCGCGCAGGGTGACGTTCGCCACCGTGCACGGGAACGACTCGATGCTCGAGGCCGCGGTCTCCGCCAAGGGCCCCATAAAGATCCTAGCCGTCACGGTCCTGACGAGCCTGGATCGGGGCGACCTGGACGACCTCGGGTTCCAGTGCAACCCCGAGGACCTCGTCCTGTCACGGGCCAGGCGCGCCCTCAAGCTGGGCTGTGACGGCGTGATCTCCTCGGGCCTCGAGGCGGCGCGCCTGCGGGGCGAGCTCGGCGCCGGCTTCCTGATCGTGAGCCCCGGGATCCGCCCCGTCGAGAACCGGCCCCCCGACGACCAGAAGCGCACGGTCGACGTGGAGGACGCATTCCTGCGGGGCGCGGACTACATCGTGGTGGGCCGCCCCATCAGGGCGGCAGCCGACCCGCGCGCCAAGGCCGAGGAGATCCAGGCCAAGATTGCGGGGCTCTTCCCTCCCTGATCCGTGAGGGCGCGCGCAATCGTGCTGGCTGGGGTGGTTGCCGCGGCGAGCGGAGCCGAGCGCACGCTTCCCGGCCTGCAGCCCGACGGATACACGCTGCTGCACAGCCAGTGGCCGATCCATCCGGTCGGGGTCCAGGTCGCCCTGGGCGACTTCCCGGTCAACATGGCTGTCGATCGCGACGGAAGGCTGGCCGCCGTTCTTCACGCGGGCCACCGCCAGCACGAGGTCCGGATCATCGACCTGTCGGCCGGGCGGGTCGTGGCCGCCGCGCCCCTTCACGAGTCCTTCCGCGGCGTCGCCTTCTCGGCGGACGGCAAGACCCTTGTCTGCAGCGGCGCGAGCGACGGGGTCCTACACGTCTTCTCGCTGAAGGCCGGCAGCCTCGCCCCGCGGGCGGACATAAGAGTCATGGACGAGGCGGACCGGGGCGTCGTCGCCGGATTCGCGCTCTCGCGCGATCTCGGCTCGGCGGTGGTTGCTCTCGCCTATGACAGCCGCGTGGTGCGGGTCGACCTGGCGACCGGGGCGCGCCTGTGGACGGCCCAACTGAAGGCGAACGCCGGCGCGGCCCCGCGCCCGTCGGCGGACTCCGGGGCGCCAAACGACGTCCTCGGGGGCCGCGAGCTCGTCGCCGACGCCGACCCGCTGGATGTCGTGTGGGACGAGCGCAGGGGCCGCGCTTACGTGAGCATCTGGGGGGAGTCCTCGGTCGCGGTGATCGACACGGGCGACGGCCGGATCGTGGGGCGCTGGCCGACCGGGCTGCATCCCAACGAGATGCTCCTCTCGCGCGACGGGCGCCTGTTCGTCTCAAACGGCGGATTGAACACGGTCACCGTCCTCGACACGCGTCGCGGGCGCCCGACCGAGATCCTCTCCTCGGCCGCGGCCCCGGGCGATCTGCCTGGATCCACGCCGGACAGCCTCGCGCTCTCGCCCGACGCGAGGACGCTCTACGTGGCGAACGCGTACACCAACACGATCGCTGTCTTCGACGTGGGCGTGCGCGGCGGGGGCCGGCCCCTCGGGTTCATACCCACGGGATGGTTCCCGACGGCGGTCAGGATGACACCCGACGGCCGGAACCTGCTGGTCCTAAGCGCCCGCGGCCTCGCCCCGATGCCGAGCGGCGGCAAGGGTGCCCCCTGGACCAAGATCGACGGGCTTTACCGCGGCTCCCTTGGGATCGTCTCCATCCCCCCGGGCGGCGAATTCGCCCGGGCGCTCGGCGGGTGGACGGCCGTTGCGCAGCGATGCAGGCCGGCGCCGCGCGCGGAGGCGTCGCCGGGCGACCCGATCCCGGCGCGCCCGGGAGGGGCCACGCCGATCAGGTACGTCGTCTACGTCATCAAGGAGAACAGGACGTACGACCAGGTGTTTGGCGACCTGCCCCAGGGCAACGGCGACCCGTCGATCTGCCTCTTCCCGGAAGGGGTCACGCCAAACATACACGCGATCGCCCGCCAGTTCGTGCTCCTCGACAACTTCTACGCCAACGCGGAGGTGAGCGCCGGCGGCCACGAGTGGAGCATGGCCGGGTACTCCTCGGAGTTCGTTGAGAAGTCATGGCCGGTGAACTACGGCCGCGAAACAAAGGGGACCCACGTCCCGTACCCGGGCGAGGGCCACTATGCCGCGGCGGTGCCCGCGCTGGGGTACCTTTGGGACCGGGCGAGCGCCGCCGGCTTGACCTTCCGCAGCTACGGAGAGTTCGCGGTGAACCCCGGGAAGCCCGGCGGCCCGGTGGACACCAACATGCCGGCCCTGAAGGGTCACGTCGACCCGGCGTACCGCGGCTGGGACCTCAAGTACCACGACTGCGACCGCGCGAGCGAGTTCATCGCGGAGCTGAGCCGGTACGAGGCCGCCGGCGACATGCCAAGGCTCCAGATCGTGCGCCTCCCTCAGGACCACACCGCGGGGGCGAAGCTGGGGGCATGGACCCCGGTGGCGATGGTGGCGGACAACGACCTCGCGGTCGGGCGCGTGGTGGAGGCGCTCAGCAGGTCGCGGTTCTGGGCGCGCACGGCCGTGTTCGTCGTCGAGGACGACGCCCAGAGCGGCCCGGACCACGTGGACGCGCACCGCACCGAGGCCCTCGTCGCGGGTCCGTTCGTCAGGCGCGGCGCGGTCGACTCGACGCCCTACACGACGTGCTCGATGCTGCGCACGATCGAGCTCATCCTCGGCCTGGAGCCCATGTCGCAGTTCGACGCAGAGGCGGCGCCGATGAGGGCAAGCTTCCAGCCCGGGCCCGACCTGACGCCGTTCAGGGCGCTCCCGGCGGGAGCCGACATCGAGGCCAGAAACGTGCGCGACGGGCCCTCGGCGGCTATCTCGTCCCGGTTCAACCTGTCGCGGGAGGATGCCGTCGACGAGCAGACGTTCAACAGGGTGATCTGGGCGGCGGTGCGGGGCGAGGACGCGGTGATGCCGGCCCCGGTCCATGCCGCGTTCGTCCGCAGGCTTCCCGAGCAGGACAAGGACGACTGACGCCCTCAGTTGTGGTCGCCGGCCTCGAACGGGATGGGGTTGATCCCCTGCTGCCGGCACTGCGCGATGTCGACCATGGAGTACTGAGGGGTTCCCAGGAAGGGGAGCGTCGACTGGAGTTCCTTGGAGCCCTCGGCCGCGGCGGCGCCGAACGTGGCCGAGCCCAGCATGGTGGTCTCGAACGCCACGAGGTGGCTCCCGTCGGCGGTGTCGTAGAAGCCGGTGAAGCAGTGGCCGGGCCTGAACAGCAGCACCGGGCGCAGCCCTATCCTGCGCAGCACCGAGGCGAATAGGACGGAGGCGTCGACGCAGTTCGCCCCCTGGTCGTGCACCGACTGGTCGAGGAAGCGCACGTACTGGGTCGACACGGTCGCGGAGGTGCCGCTGTCGGTCGCGACGTTGACGTAGCTCAGGCCGCGCGCCGCCAGCGCGTCCCATACTGCCTGGGCCTGCGCCATGGCGCCCTGCGCCCCGGTCTGGTAGCCGGTGAACGAGCGGACGGCCCCGCCGGACATCGCCTCCTGGAGGAGGGCGTTTATCCAGGGGTGGTCCTCGTTGACGAACGCCGCAAAGCACATGCTCGTGTCCTGCCACTGGCCCGAGGCGCCGTTGAACACGCGCGAGACGGCCTCGTTGACCGAGTGGACCGTTCCGACGAGCGTCGCCTCCGCCTCCGGCTGCCCGTCGATCAGCACCGTGACTACGAACGACTGCGGCCCCATCTGGGTCGTGCGCCTGAGGGCGTCAAAGTTCCAGGGAAGCTCGGGGTTGAGGGCGGCGCTGCCGGAGGACGCGTCGAAGCCGACCTGAAGGGGCCGGACGAAGAGCCCGGAGTCTATCCGCAGCTGCAGCGACCCGGAGGCGGGCAGGCCGCGGACCGCCACGGTCAGCCACCTGGAGAAGTCCGGGTAGGATGCGGCTAGGGACAGCAGGAGCGACGGATACAGGTTGTTCTCGAACGAGCCCATCACCTCGCAGGCTGGGCGGCCGGCGGGGGCGACCGGGGTAGCCTCGCGCGGCGGTGCGGCGGCGTCCGGCCGCGTCGGCGCTTGCGCCGGGCGGACGGGCGGCGCCGGGAGCCGGCTCCGCTCGAGATACATCCCTATCCTGATGCCCACGGCGACGAGGAGAAGGGGCACGATCGCGTACCGGGTGACGCCGCTCAGGCGCCTCTTCGTCGGGCTGCGGCCGGGCGCGGCCCTAGTGGGGGAATCGGGCATGTTGAGGATGACGGACGGGGCATGATGAAGTTTCTTTCTTGCATGCGCAATCCACAGACATCAAAGCGCCTCCTTGTCAGCAGATGCTCAGTGTTCGCACAAAGGCTATCCTCGCCCTCGCGGGCGCGGCGGTCCTGGCGGGGTGCTCCCACCTGGTTACGCGCGCGCTGCCCAAGGCGGACATCGGCCACTACAAGCATGTCTTCGTGGAGCACAGGCTTGCCGACAGCTACGGCATCGCCGACGAGATGGCCCGCCAGCTGAGGGAGATGGGCTTCGACGCCTCGGCGGGGGCGCTGACGATGATGCCGAGCGACGCGGAGATCGTTGTGTCCTACGAGGACATGTGGACCTGGGACTTCAACACCTACATGATCGAGATCGACGTCCAGGTGAGGAACGCGCGCACGGACAAGATCCTGGCCATTGGGCACTACTACCGCCCCAGCATGGTCTTCGGTCATCCGCCCGAGGCGATGATCCACGAATTGCTGGCCAAGCTGTTCAGGCGCGCCTGAACCGCCCCGGGGGCGGGCGCGGGGAGTTGGAATAAAGGCGGACTTGGTGCACTCTAATGGCGGTGAAATCGAAGTACCTACCGTTTGCCTTTGTGGCCGCCGCGGCCACGTTGTCGGCCGAACCCGCCATGAAGTCCACGAACCCGGCAGATTCCCAGGCGCAGGGCGCCGCGTGCGCCGCCGACGGAGCGACGTCCGCGTGCGGCCTCCCCTCGAAGGCCGTCATCGACATGTCCAAGGCGACCGTGAGGCACACGGACGGGGAGTGGCAGAAGCTGCTCACCCCGGAGCAGTACAGGGTCGCGCGCCTGCAGGGGACCGAGCGGGCGTTCCGCAACGCCTACTGGGACAACCACGAGGACGGGGTTTATTT
>Ga0181523_10000217_pt1 | contig 63819 bp, 51 predicted proteins | sample PEATcosm2014_Bin_43_FD_119752 | JGI IMG/M metagenome (GOLD analysis project Ga0181523, IMG submission 119752) | Peatland microbial communities from MTU Mesocosm Facility, Houghton, MI, USA - PEATcosm2014_Bin05_30_metaG | ecosystem: Environmental > Terrestrial > Soil > Wetlands > Peat | place... | reverse complement strand
CGGCTCTGCGTTTCATCCGTGACGAAAGCAAGCCGCAAGAAGTAATCGCAGAGAAGCTAGCGCATGACAGCATCAGTTTTGGGCCGAATGAGAGTCATAGACGGACATTGCGGAATTGGCCACAGCATCACTGACGAGCATAATTTTTTGCTTGAAGTGGACTGGAAATTAAAAAGGGAAAAGTGAATCGGGGCCAACCCTTTTGTTTGAGGGAAGGGCATTGGGCGCGATTGCGAAATTATCTGCGGCGATCTTTAAGATACCTGTCAGCAGCTGCTTCTGCTATTTGCTTTAGTTTCGTCTTGTTGGGCTCGCTTTCCCCTACGCATTCGCACCAACCAGCGATGAAGCCCTCTCGGAAGGCTGTTTTTCGACTATCTGTCTTTATCGTTCCCCTCAGTCCGAGATTCAAAAACGGCGTTTTCTTTTTCTCTTCGGCCATAGACTCTCTCCCAGATCGTGAGTCTATAACAGATGTCGGCGAATCGGCGAACGGTCTGGCTTTCTTCCCGCAGAAACCGAGTGACGCACGACTGTGACGCATGCGCTCGATCAGGTGTGGCTTCCGCTGTGAAAGTGATACGTACACTGACGGACCCGCGAATCCCTTAAGCAATAATTGCAATGGCGTAGGCCGATGCTCGTTCTCACGGAATTCAGGCTGAGTTAGAGCGCGGCCTGTATCCACTTAGTAGGAACTCAACCGTAATCGGAATGTAAAGAACTCCGACTATCCCCTCGAGCGCTGCCAACAGGCGCACTTCACCCTGGAGAGGGACAACATCGCCGTAACCGACCGTTAAAGGAGTCACCAGACTAAAATAGAAGAGTGCACCGTGGCGATCGGCTATGGCGGAAGTACTGTGCTGGATGGACCCAGGACTGAGGCGTCGATCGCGCCATGCGTGAGAGTAGGCAAATAAAGCTGGCGCCAACGATTAAACTCTTGAAAACTATACTGGCACTCATTGTCTTTTCTTGTGGCTCTCGACCTTTATGGCTTGGGCGAGTATTATACCAGCACTCAGTGGCTGCACGAACACGGTTAGCGTTTCAGGACAACTGATCATTCGTTCCAATGCTAACCCAAAGAAATCTGTGTGGAATAAGGCTTACTCACGATGACGGAACCCAACTTGCTCGAGGAACCGCCTGATTTCTCCTTGGTGCTGGGTGGTCCGCTCTTCCAGCTCTTTCGTAAGTCGCATCTCGCAGGAGATAGCTTGGAGCTTTTGTATCGCCGGGTGCTCATTATCACTCTGTTCGCATGGCTGCCGCTGCTGCTGCTGGCCACCTTTGGCTCCTCGGTTGAAAACGTCGGTCGGCTGTCCTTCCTTCACGATGTTGAAGTGCATGTCCGATTCCTCATTGCCCTTCCGGTCCTGATTGTTGCCGAGATTATCGTTCATGCACGGATACGTCTCGTTGTGCGCCGCTTCATCGAGCGGCATATTGTTTTGCCCCAAGACTTGCCCCGCTTTCGGAGCGCAATTGAGGCAGCCATTAAGCTGCGCAATTCCATCGCAGTCGAGGTCGGGCTCTTGCTTGTTGTCTACACTATTGGCTTGTGGTTCTGGCACGGCCGAGCCAAGCTCGACGCCTCGAGCTGGTACGCCATGGCTGGCGGACCCTGGCACCTGACCCCCGCAGGCTACTGGTACGTGTTCGTCAGTATACCCATCGTACAGTTCCTCCTCCTGCGATGGTACTTTAGGTTGTTCATCTGGTTTCGCTTTCTCTGGCACGTCTCCAGAATCAACCTAAGACTCATTCCGACTCACCCTGATCGCTCCGCTGGTCTCGGTTTTCTGGGCAAGAGTGCTTACGCCTTCGGTCCCATACTTTTCGCGCAGGGTGCCATGCTCGCCGGTCTGGTTGCTAGTCGAGTCCTTTACAGGGGGGAAAGCTTGCTGTCCTTCAAGTTACAGGTCGGCGGATTTATAGCCTTTTTCGTCCTAGCCATTCTCGGTCCACTCTTGATGTTTACTCCCCAGATGTCTCGCGCCAAAAGAAAGGGATTGGCCGACTATGGCCTGCTCGCTCAGCGCTACGTCGAGAGCTTCGAACAGAAATGGGTGCTTCGCAATCCCAACCCTTCCGACGAACTTCTCGGAGCTGCCGATATCCAGTCGCTCGCCGATCTCGGCAACAGCTATGCCCTTGTACGCGACATGCGTTCGGTTCCCTTCGGACTAGAGGACATCTCCCGTCTGGCCGTCGCCACCGCGGCTCCTCTCTTGCCTCTCTTGCTAACGGTTTTTTCCCCAGAGGAGCTGATCATGCGCATAATTAAGGTCGTGTTTTGAAAGTTTCAGTTGCCAACCTCGTCGGCGAATCGTTAGCGAGTGGCCATGACTGAATCTCTCTCCTCCCTCGGCCGCGCCCTGATCGAAAGCCTGTTCTCTTCGGTGAAACGAAAACTCTCTGCCCGGCTTCGCTTTTCGGGCGGGCTGGAGACTGCTTCGTGAGGCTGCATGAAACAGATTTCCAAGCACGACACGAATCATCCCGAAGAACACGAAGACTACCGCAATAGCCACAAAAAGCAAAGCTCACGGACGAAATAAAACTTCACAAAAAACACAGCTGCCGGGATGTATGCTGCGCACGATTGCATTGCCGAGAATCGCTCTTCTCGCTCCGTTGGCGTCTTTTTCCTTTTCACGAATGTCCTCTCGCACTTTTACTGAATTCTCCCAAAGGCAGGACGTTCCGGAGGCTATCCGTTTAGACCCCGTCGACCGTAGCTAAGCAATGCCTCAAGCTGGACCAGAGGTTCGGTTTTGAAAAGCTTTAGTTTTGACCTCCCTTCTGCACAACTAGGAGAATCCCAAAGGGCGTTCGACTGCGTTTCCGGTAAGTTCTCAAGGAAGAAGTCAGGAAAACAAGTATCTTACAGCGGGAGTATTTTGTTCCGCCGGATATTGGTGACTCATCGCAGCAAACGGAGGTATGGGGGAAGGTAAGTTTTAGGCCTACGTGCACGGTGATTCTGCCCTTGTAGAAGCGGAGAAGAATATGCCGCTCAACCCTCAACGGGACCCGAAATCAATCGCTAGGGATTTCCCTAGTGGCGGAGAACCTCGCTCAACTCCACCATCAAATGACAATGAGCCCGCGCCCTAGGGCCCTGGACGCATTGGCAGCGGGTCGCGCAATTCGGATCCGTCCGTTTGAGACAATCTACTCCTTAAGAACGATCAGCATGCTTTCGGCTGAGGTCATTGGTCTGGGCTTTGGATCAGGGTTCGGAGGACAGATACTTATGAATAAACAAAAGCTGTTTTCAGCTGCATTCGGGATAGCCTTATCGCTTATCGCTTTCGTATTGTTCGGGACGACAGTGTTAGCACAATCTGACAAGGTCGAAGGCCTGATTAAAGCACGAAACGGCGACACTATGATTCTCCAGAGTTCTGGTTCACGCGAGGTAATCGTCCTCTTGACTGAAAGCACGGAGGTGAAGCAAAAACAAGGGGTATTCCAGGCCCGCAGGAAGGAAATGGCCATGGCCGCGCTCATTCCCGGCCTTGCTGTCCAAGTAGAAGGTACCTACAACGATCAGAAGCAACTGTTAGCAAAGTCGGTTACGTTCAAGGGCAACGATCTCGAACAAGCTGAAGCAATTCAAGCGGGAATGCACGAAACGCAGAAGCAGGCCCAACAAAATCAGCAGGAGTTGGAGAAGCAAAATGCCGAGTTGCAGAAACACAATGCCGAGTTGGAGAAGCAGAGCGCTGCGTTGAAAGAGCAAAAAGCGGCGATCGACGCGGCAGTTGCCCGCTTCGGCCAATTAGACGATTACTACATCCTCGACGAGGTCACCGTTTACTTTGGAAATGGCAAGGTCGACGTCGACGCAAAGTACAACCCGCAACTACTGGCATTGGCGGAAAAAGCCAAGGCCATTAACGGCTACATGATCGAAGTGAAAGGTTACGCCTCCACCGTCGGCAGTGTGGCCCTGAACCAAAAGCTCAGTGAAGATCGCGCCGACAATGTGACCAATATTCTGTTGCAACAAGCCCACATACCGCTTACGAGAATGCTGGCTCCGGCGGCCATGGGAGAGAGCCACCAGGTTGGCGACGACAAGACAGCCGAAGGAGAGGCGGAGAATCGTCGGGTCGTAGTGCGCGTTCTGCAGAACAAAGCCATTGCCGGAGTATAAATCGACGTTCTTCAGAAACCATCACGGCTGATGAATGGATAAGAAGTCGACTTGTTGCCTAGTTAATAAAAACGGGCCTGCCAACTGTTGCGAGGAGCCGGCAGGCCTTAGCCGCCACAGCAATCAGGACCCATAGCAGATGAAGAAACAGTATCTCACGCAACTTGGCGTAGCGACTTTATTCGGTTACGAAGCCAGTGTATCCGTCGAGGGTGGGCGCAACTAGTTTTCGAGGATGGGATTGCGCCTGACTGTCTCCATGGATGGTCCTACCCAAGTTTCTGCGGTTAACTCTTTCTGGCTCGTCATCCGCAGGTCGAACCGCAGTCCAACTATCAAGTGTCCCGCAAAGTAGCGGAGAATCCAGTCCGCAATGGTTAGAGCCTCACTCGATGCTCTGAAACGTGTCAATCCTTCGGTACGCCGGCGCCCGGCATCGCTTTCAATACATCTAATTCTCTGAGCACTTTGCTCCAGGCTTGTGGATCCTTCTTGGTTGCGAACCCCCGCTCAAGGTCCGCGTAATAGGCTAGAATGTCGTCACGCAAAGCGCCAGAGATAGGTTTACCGCTCGTCTTGCTCAACAAACTCGCGTAGGTTTCATCTGTGAGTCCGTAAGCCGCCGGCATGCTTAGTCCTCCAGTGTCAAGGTTGTCGTTAGGCAATTTGAGTCTGCCTTCCCGTTGCTCAAGTAGCAGAGATCGATAATGGTCCATACTCTCGTTGAAACTGTGCATGTACATCTGTTCCACGGTTGGGGTCGGTGGATGGAACGCCAGGGCGCTGAACGGACCGATTTTGGGTACTAGCTTCAAAACGAACGCCTTGAAACGCGCGAAGAAATCCGGCTTCTCATAAACATCGCCCCACTCCTTGCGGTACCCCGAGTTTGAAATGTTGTAAATGAATTCGGATTTGGTCTCGCTGGGATTGCTGTTCTGGATCTCTCGCCTCTTGAGATGCCACGCTACTTTGGTCGTACGCGGAATAACGGTTGAAACAGCGTGGCGATAGCTGCCAATGGCAAGATCCACTCGGAAGAAAATACTCGACAGCTCGACTGAATACGTACGTGCGAACGCTCTCTCCAAAACCGGCTTGGATACCTCGAAACCGATAAAGTCGTGGTAGGCCTTCGGCGCGTAGTTCCCCTCCGCTACCTGGTCCACGTCGAAGCCAAACTCTACCTTCATGTGCGCGGAGGGCTGTTCCTCATAAGTAACAACCGGCCCGTACTTCCTAGCCAGCTTGGGATACATCATTGCAACTGCGTGATTGGTCGCAATTGGATGGCCAGAAGCGTCACCGGCATAGTGTGCAAGTGCACCCAGCGCGAATGCGTATTCGTTTAGATCACTGGATTCTTCGATCAAGGCGAAAACAAAATCTCCGCTTCGGACATAGTGCGTTAGGTCACTGAAGAACGGATTGCCGAACGGATAATAGCCCATGTCCTGGATAATTGCGCCCCCATAGGCGAACGCGTGGGCTTCAAGCAATTGCTCGGGCGTAGCACCAGGAAAACGCTTCAAGAGCACTGGCACGATGCTGTCCTTCCACGCGGCGTCGATGATCGCTTCATGGGTCAGAACAGAATAAGCCGAACAATCTGGGACGTAGCACGTACCTGAGATCAATCCGAGTATGGCTAGCACGCACAGTGAGAACGACTTGTAATGAAGGTACGTCTTGCGCCTCAAGTCTTATTTCTCGTGGCGATTGGCCAAAAGTCAGAACGAAAGGGCTGCCCCAGACAGCATGTGGTCAGGTCCGACATCCAAGGCCTCCGCGTTTCTGCTCCAATGACAAGAGTGGCCCCTCCCGTTCGAAACGAGCCGTTTCTTTGCGAGTTCTATCCAAACGGTTCACTCCGCTCCGTGAATCGCCTTTGCAAATTCTTTCCCTACTCCATTCTAGTTTTTGATACTCATCGCGAAATCTGTTCGCATTTCCACTGCCAAATCTACGAACGACTCATCTCAGTGATTCACGCGTAGAGCATGACGTGTCTGTAAGAGGATGCCGTTTCAAGCAATTGCCCCAACATTACTCGGAGCCTAGTTTCGACAATGACACTAGATCCAAATCCGTGTTTCGGCAACTGGGGAAATCCCTAAGCGCGCGGAAAGGTTTGTTTCAAGTCGCTCACTGAGTTCCGCTCCAGGTACTTGATACGGCCTGTCTCTGGAGATTCAGGCCCTGGTCGGTGGGATGCGTCGAATGGGCTAGAGCCGTACTGCGCTAGGTATTTCCCTAGGTGCACTGAAATCGTTGAGGTGATAAGTTTCGAACGTTGATCGGATACTGGTCGAGTTGAAAGACGGGTCAAGAAGCTCATCACATCCATCGCCCAAACTGACATTCACTCGGCCAGGGAGCAAGGTTCGACGACTTTGACCGGTTGCTGACTGTCTAGCCAGCTAAAAGGAGAAATGATTATGAAGAAGCCCATCCTTCTTGCTATCGCCCTGCTGGTGGGCGGTGTCACCGCCACGTTGGCGCAAGATGTTCGCTACGACTACGACAAGGACAAAGATTTCTCGAAGTTCAAATCCTATAAGTGGGTGTCCATCAAGGGAGCCGACCAGCCGGATGAGTTAACAGGCAAGCGCATAATGGCTGCCGTTGATGCCGAGCTTGCCACGAAAGGGTTGACGAAAACAGATGGCGAAAACGCCGACCTCTACCTTGCCTATCAGACGGCGATCGGTACCGAGAAACAGTTCACGTCATACAACACGGGCTGGGGCTATGGTCCAGGCTGGGGCGGGGGGTGGTATGGATATGGTGGCGGGATGAACTCGTCCACTACGTACGGATCGACATCGACTGTCTATGTTGGCCAGTTGGACCTTAGCATGTACGACCCGGCCACGAAACAGCTCGTGTGGCGGGGAGTCGCGTCTAAGACCTTAGACCCCAAAGCCAAGCCGGAAAAGAAAGAGAAGAATATCGGCAAGGCTGTTAAGAAAGTGCTGAAGAACTTTCCCCCCAAGCAGAAGTGATTACTCACAGGGCCAGGCATTCGCGCCGGTAAGGGAAACATGGTCCCCAGCCGCAGAGGCCGCAAAACCCAAATCACAGTGTGGCTCGTTCCGTTGCTTTATGCGGCGGCAGCTCTTTTGATTGGATTTACGATTCCCCGCCTCGCGTACAGTTTTCTGCCTGGCTATGTCTCAACAATCAGCCTCAACGCCGCCATCGGCATTTACTCTGCTGTTGCTTCCGGCATGATTGCGCTTCCGGGCATGGTTTTCTCACTCACGTTTGTGATGGTGCAGTTCAGTGCTACCGCATACTCCCCGAGACTCGTGAACTGGATCGCCCGTGAACCAGTGATCTCCCATGCTATCGGAGTTTTTACGGCGACATTCCTTTATGCGCTGGGCGCATTGGCTTAAGTTGATCCGAGCGACAGTGGCCGGGTCCCACTCGTAGGCATAGGGCTTCTGACTGGGCTGCTAGTGATTAGCATCATCATGTTCATTGGCCTGATTCAACGAGTGGAACAGCTTCAGGTTACACGCATGTTGATCTTTACAGGTGATCAAGGTCGCGAAATCATTGAGAATCTCTATCCGCCGCTTGACACCCCTGCCTCGTCAGGTTCGGTTGAAATGCCACCGTCCCCCTACCTCCAGACTCTTCTGCACCACGGGCATCCGCGTGTCGTGCAAGAGATAGACGTACGGAGCTTGACGGAGATTGCCAGTAGGAACGGGTGCGTGATCGATTTAGTTGCTTCAGTTGGGGATGCGGTCTTGGATTCCACACCGACTCTTCGAGTTTTTGGGGCCAGCGCTCCACTTCCCGAAGCAAGCTTGCGTCCGGCGATTGAACTTGGCGGCGAGCGTACCCTCGAACAAGACCCCAAGTATGCGATCCGATTATTGGTCGAAATTGCCATAAAGGCGCTATCGCCCGCTATCAATGATCCGACTACAGCAGTGCAGGCGCTCGACCAGATTGAGGACTTACTGATACGGTTGGGTCGGCGACGACTGGAAATCGGCGTCTTCCGCGACACGCAGAACAAAGTTCGCGTCTTGATTGGTTTTCCAAAATGGGAGGACTTTCTTCTCTTGGCTTTTTGCGAAACTCAAATTTACGGTGCAACCAGCGTCCAAGTAATGCGGCGCATGAAGGCGCTGATCATGGAGCTCATCTCCACCTTGCCAGAAGAGCGCCGACCTGCACTTCGAAAGTGGCAGGAAAGACTCCAGTCCACGGTCGAGCGCTCAATTAGCGATGGGCTCGACAAATTTGATGCCCCCACTGAAGATCGGCAGGGTCTCGGCAGTACGCGTCGCAAATCGGTAAGCAGTTAGACTCGCGAAGATGAGTACCGAGTGTCGTCTGCGCTCTGCTGATTGCGACAAATAGGACCAGCCTATTTCGGAGTCGATAAAGAATTCCGCACAACAAGTTGTACGGGGCTTCGTGAGAACGGAATCCTACTTCGAGAGCTTACTCACGAATGGTTGTCTGTTGCTCCCTAGAGTTTACCCGCAAGTGCACGGCAAAACATTCATGACGAGCATCCTAGGGATTCCCCCAGTTGCTCAAGAGCCACTCTAGGCTTAGAAGTTATTTGGATTTGGCCCATGCGTCCGCCTGGAGGTGTGCAGCGAAGTAGTTTCGCGTCCACTACTTTTGAAAGGAGTTCTCGCTGTGAAGAAGCGAGGTGTCATCTTGCTGTGTGCGACGGCACTCACTCTCGTTTGCTTTGAATTGTCGCCTCTTTTCGCACAGGTCGCTCCAAATCTCTCTTCCGGACCCCGCGATGTCCTTTACGCTCAGTCAGAACTTCTTCGCTCCTTTGACGAGTCCTGGTATCGCCCGCTCTCTCGTTCTGCGGCTCTTACGCCTATCCCCGGTGTGGACTATATCGTTTTGCCTTCGGGAAATAGCCTCAATGACCAGCCGCCCGGGGCGCATGCCAAGGCAGAGAGCATCGCAGAGTCACAAGACGCAAAATCGCGCGAGGACAACCATTTCCGCTGGGCGCCGGCTACCGGCGAATCACTGTTGTACACCGGCATAATGCATAGTTTTGACCTCGCGACGCAGGCGGGTACGCGGGACGCCTTAAACGGACATTGGTTCCAACATTATGTTCAGTCGGTTTCTGAATTGCGTGGTTGGAGCGATAGCGACAAGTTCATGGCCCCCTATGTGGGTCACCCGATAGAAGGCTCTATCTTTGGGTTTATCGAGCGGCAGAACGATCCGAAGTATCGATTCGTGCAGTGGGGTGACGGTCGTGATTATTGGGTAAGCATGCTGCGTTCGATGGCCTATTCTGCCGTTTGGCACACGCAGTGGAAAATTGGACCTGCTAGTGAAGCTTCCATAGCCAACGTCATGCTCCACGCCTCGCCCGGCTTCATCTGTCTTGTTGACACTCCTACTCTTGGCTTCGTCGTTATGCTCGCTGAGGATGCTGCTGATCGCTATGCAATTATGGGCCTGGAAAATCGCACTACCAATCGGCCGCTCATCATCCTCGCACGGAGCTTTCTGAATCCTGGGCGCACCTTTGCCAACATGATGGCTTTCCGGGCTCCCTGGGACCGTGAAACGCGCTTGGGGCTGTTTGGTGCTAACTACGAAATTCGTCGCGAACTCGTGGAAGATTATAAGAGTGGCTCGGGTGATAAACCGTTTGTATTCGTGAAGGATGCGTGGATGCCGGCAAACGTCTCTTTCAATCGCCCGCATCCCAAGGAAGCCGATGTCGAGCTGACGGCATTCCCCTATTATGAGACATTCCTCGGTGGTGGTTCTTGCATTGGTGGTGGCGGCTCAGGTGCGGCGCGAATCAACCCCAAGCTACAAGTCATTACTGAAGTTAGTGGTTGCCTGGTTATGCATCAGGCGCAATATAATTACAGTGCGGACTCACTTTTCTACGGCGGCGGTTTTCGCTGGACCCCCATGGCTGCTCGTCGCTTTTCTCCGTTCTGCCAATTTATGTTTGGCGGAAGAAAGGTCACCCAGGAGATCGACAATCTGGAGCTGAAAAAACAGTTGCTGAAAGAGTGGAATGACGGCAGCGGCTCTCTTGAGCATTACCCGATGCGCAGTGCGTACGAGTTCCAGACGGCACAGAACGGACCCAGCATTGCTGTCGGAGGTGGCCTCGATTGGATAGTGGTGCGAGCTTTCGCCTGGCGCGTCCTCAGCCTCGAATATACCCACTCCTGGATGGACGATGTTGGACCAATCCGGCCGCAAGAGGGACTGAAGATTTCCACTCAGGCCGTCGTTCGTATCGGAACGTGGTAAGTCCGGATCATATGGCAATAACCTTCATGGAGACAATTGGCAGACCGTTTCCGCCATAAGTTCGAGCGCAACGAGAGCAGGGTCAGTGCGGAGCGCCACTCAACGATGTCTTGCGGAGAGTCTAAAGAAGTATCGACTCAGCGACGGCACGCGTGTTCATTGCGGTTGCTCACCGGTGGGAGCTCGAATTCAAGGGGCTCCCAATAACCGTTGAATAGCGAAAGACAAACAAGGGTTGCATTGGCAATTCAGCGCTGAGCGCCCCGCCGTGAGAATGTTTCTCACAGTCTGGCTCTTTGAGCCTTACACCGTGCCAGCCTTTGACCCCCTTGCTGATCAACTGTGTCAACGTCACCCGCTGGCGCTCCGGCTCAGGGCCCCGCAACACGCGCCTGGCGATGAGTAATCGGTCCAAACGAAAGACATCCGCGTGTTTGGTTAGGAGACGCCAATCGATCCAATTCGATTCATCGTCATGGCAGTTAGCATTGTTGTTGCCGTCCTGCGTTCGCTTCCGGGTACCCTTCCAGTCCATTTAGTTTTTGCTTTCACTAAAAAGTGCGCCACTAGGTAAAGACCTAGGTGCTCACCGAAGGTTCGGTTTGCTAGTCTTCGGAGGCGGATCCTGCAAGCAAGCCGGTGGCCAACGGCCAAAATTGCTAGCCGACCTGCTGATGCTGCGTTGCGGGATGAAGCCCAGATTTTCTTTGCGGGGGAGACTTGCTGGCTGAAACTCCACGTCACCTCAATCTTCCAATCGCCGATTGGTTGTTCAGCTATCGGAAGGAGTGGATGTGGCCAGATGTAGTAGCTGGCCTGACCTCTGCCGCCGTGGTCATTCCCAAAGCAATGGCATATGCGACTATTGCCGGGCTTCCGGTACAGGTGGGGCTGTACACTGCTTTGGTTCCCTTGGCGATCTACGCCGTTTTGGGCAGCTCTCGCCCACTGAGCGTAAGCACCACCACGACCATCGCAGTATTAACCGCAGCCGAACTCGGCGAAATCGCGCCAAGCGGAGATACGTCATCTCTCCTGAGGGCTGCCGCAATGTTGACGGTGATGGTGGGGGGGACCCTCATTCTTGCTTCCTTGCTGCGGTTGGGTTTCATCGCCAACTTCATTTCCGAACCGGTATTGGTTGGTTTTAAGGCAGGCATCGGCATTGTCATCGTGCTGGATCAAGTGCCGAAGATTCTCGGCATTCATTTTGCCAGGGGCACTTTCTTCCACAACGCGCTGGCCACTGCACGCGGAATTCCGGAGACTTCGTTGCCAACATTGGCCGTCGGGATAGCGATGATCGTATTGCTAGTCGGCGTCGAACGATTTCTTCCGAGGGCGCCGGCACCGCTGATCGCTGTGGCTGCGGGGATTATAGGCGTGCGTGCTCTGGGGTTGCACTCACACGGCATCGAATTAGTCGGCCGAATTCCCCGAGGTCTACCCTCGATTACTTTCCCGGAATTTTCGCTTGCCGGAATGCTCTGGCCAGGGGCACTGGGCATTGCACTTATGAGTTTTACCGAGACCATCGCTGCTGGCCGAGCATTTGCCAAAGGTGACGAACCGCCGCTACGACCGAATCGGGAGCTGCTCGCGACTGGATTGGCAAATTTAGGCGGTGCGTTCGTAGGGGCTATGCCTGCTGGCGGCGGCACCACACAGACCGCTGTGAACCGGCTTGCGGGGGCGCGCACTCAGTTCGCAGAGATAGTGACGGCGGCAGTCGGTTTGGCCACGATTCTCTTCCTCGCTCCGCTTCTTGCACTTATGCCCCAGGCCACGCTCGCAGCTGTGGTCATCGTCTATTCCATCGGATTGATTCGGCCGGCAGAATTCTCCATGATCCTTGCAATTCGGCGGACGGAATTCACTTGGGCCCTTGCTGCTTTTTTTGGCGTTGTGCTACTTGGAACCCTTAAAGGGATCATCGTCGCCATCGTGTTGTCGCTTGTTGCGCTGGCTTCCCAGGTGGCAGATCCCCCCGTCTACGTGCTGGGGCGCAAGCCAGGCACGAACGTGTTTCGGCCTCGTTCCGACGAGCATCCTGAGGACGAAACCTTTGCCGGGTTACTCCTGCTCCGGCTCGAAGGGCGTGTTTTCTTCGCAAACGCTGAGCACATCGGTCAGAAGATAAGACTCTTGATCGACGAAATGAAGCCCACGGTCGTTGCCCTCGACTTCAGCGGCGTGCCTGATCTCGAATACACCGCACTTAAGATGTTGACGGAGGGTGAGAGGCGTCAACGCGAGCGCGGACTGTCTCTATGGCTGGTCGGGCTCAATCCCGGGGTAATGCAAATGGTTCAAAGGTCGCCTTTGGGCAGTGTACTAGGACGCGAGAAGATGCATTTTAGTCTCGAACTCGCAATTGCTAGATTCGCCGAATTGTCAGCTAGAAAGAGCGACGAATGATGAGATTTTCTGGTGCCGTCGGGCGGCCTTATGGAGAGCGTTTACTGAAAGTGTTCAGCGGGCGACGCACAAGACAAGCCTAGAAGGAAGAAATACGAGAGGTCGCGAAATCACTGCTTGGCGGGTCCCCTGCCTGTAAATCGGCCACGAAATTTGGCCAGCGAATGGAAGTACTTTTGCTTGACCTTGTAAACTTTATGGCATTATAGGGTAGGCACTGGGAGACGGGTTCTAAGGATATCTGCAGATAAAGGAGCCGTTAGCATGATGTGCGTCGCCCACAGGTCGGTTTGGGCTACGCGATGGCGGAAGAGTGTCACGTTGGTCGCCGCGTTACTGCTCGAATTTCTCATCCCATCCCCAATTTCCGCACAGCAGACTCCTCAAAGGAAAGGTGTCCTCATCATCAATGAGGTGGGCCTATCACATGCTCTGACAGACCTAGTCACACAAGAAATCGTCCAAGGGGTACAGGAGAGTGGCGACCTTCATGTCGAATTCTATTTGGAGAATCTTGATTTGCTCTATTCTCCTGATAGACCCTCGCATGCGGAGATCAAGGAGTGGCTGGTCAGGAAATATGGCGGTCTCAAGTTGGATGTAGTTGTGGCTGCGGGGCCGGACTCAATCGACTTCCTCTCGAACTACACGCAGTCTATGTTTCTGGATGTGCCCATCGTCATTTGCGGGAGTTCTGTCCAACACACAGGCAATCCCCGGCTCGACTCGCGCTTCACGGGGACATGGACAAGTTACGAGCCTCTAAAAACAATTGAGGTTGCCCTTCAGTTATTCCCGGCAACGCGCCACGTTGTCATCGTAGGAGGAACTTCTGCATTCGATAGAAAGGGAGTGTCCATCGCAAAGGCTGACCTCGCCTCTCTTGCCTCCAAGCTCGACTTCTCCTACACGACTGACCTCGAGATGAACCAACTGCTACAGCGCCTGCGGCAGCTTCCTGAGCACACCATCGTATTGTACGTTTCGTTCTTCCAGGATGCTGCGGGGCAGAAGTTCGTTAATGCGACAAAGGCACTCCCGATGGTTGTGGAGGCTTCCAATGCTCCCGTGTTTGGCATGTCCGATACTTACCTCGGGCACGGAATCGTCGGCGGAGATGTGATGAGATTCCAAGAGCAAGGCAAGGTCAGCGCCCAGATTATTACGGGGCTACTTAAAGGAAAGAAAGCCCAGGATATTCCCATCGAGACTCTTCCAAACAGATACATGTTTGACTGGAAAGCATTGCGACGTTGGCAAATTCCAGAGAACCGGCTACCTCCGGGAAGTCTGGTGGTCTTCCGCGAACCGAGTCTTTGGGAGCGTACTAAATGGATTTGGATGACTTCGCTCCTGATCATAACAGGTCTCATCGCGATCGCTGGTTACCTGCAGTACAGCCGAAAGCAGCTAAAGCTGTCCAGAGACAGACAAATGCAGCTTAGCGGTATGTTGATACACGCGGAGGAGGACGAGCGGCGCCGCGTGGCATCCGAACTTCACGATGACTTCAGCCAAAGAGTAGCAATACTCGCCCTGGGCTTGGAGAATGTCGAGGAGGCAATGCCGGCTTCATTCGACGGCATTCATAAGCAATTGCGCGAGCTTATCAACTCAACAACTCAGTTTGGTGATGATCTCCACACATTATCTCACCGATTACATTCATCCACGATCGAAAGCCTTGGACTTGTCCCTGCCGTTTCTGCTCTGTGCAAGGAGTTTACTGCTACGCAAAACATCAGAGTCGACTTCACATCGGATGAGATTCCCCGATCGGTCGATCCTGACGCAGCACTTTGTATCTTTCGTGTCGTTCAAGAAAGCCTTCGTAATTTGAAGAAGTACAGTGGGGCGGGGAACGCAGAGGTAGACTTGCAAATGGCAGGGGACAGATTGCAGGTTAGCGTCCGCGATGAAGGTCGGGGATTCGATCTGTCGGGCTTGCGGCGCAACGAGGGAATCGGTATCCGAAGTATGGAAGAGCGGGCGCGCTTGTTGGGCGGAAAAGTCGAGATTCATTCGGAGCCCGGCAGGGGAACGACAGTCGAGGTATGGGTGCCACTTAAACGAGCTGCAAGAAACGCGGCCAGCTAGGGTTGTGAGGGGGAGTGTCGGGTGTTCCGGAAGTGGAGCGGGCATTTTCCGGGAGCCTGGGTGATGCAGCGCCTAGGCAGGAATGGGGAAGATAGGGTATATGATTAAGGTGGTATGACGCCGTTCGGGGGTTACCGCCTAAGTGATGCAGGTCACGGCACAGGGCGCCGCACGGTGTTTTAGTTGTTTCCTTGTTTCTTAGAAGAGTCAAATTGGCCCCATATCGTCTGTCTTTCTTAGTGTCGTATGGTTCTGACCGCCCGGAAAGAGCCCACCATGGAAAGTGTTTCTTTGGACAGGTCCCGGCCCCGGCCCCGTTTTCTAATCGCTGATGACCATGTGATCTTCGCTCAGGCTTTGCAGGTCTTCCTGGAGCAAACGTACCCAGTCGTCGGCGTCGTTACCGATGGCCAAGCCTTAATCGAAGCGGCCCTCAAACTAAAGCCAGACGTCATCGTTGCGGATGTGGCGATGCCCATCCTGAATGGTCTGGACGCTGCCCGCAGAATCAAAGAGCGGGCTGCCAACATAAAGTTCATCTTCCTCACCATGCGAGACGATCCGAATCTGGCCGCTGCGGCGCTAGAACTCGGGCCGATCGGGTTTGTCCTCAAGCACTCCGCCGGACAGGAGCTGCTCGCAGCGATTGATCACGTTCTACACGGGAAGTCTTATTTGACTCCGAAGCTGCGAGCTGAGGATTGGGTGGCCACAAAGGCGCGAGCACGGCAGTTCTCCAAGGATTTGACCCCCCGTCAGAGAGAGATCGTTCAGTTGTTTGGTGAGGGGAAAGCCATTAAGCAGATCGCGAGCGTGCTCAGCCTAAGTGAAAAAACAGTGGAATTCCACAAACATCACATCATGGAAAAATTCAACCTCAAAAATAATGCGGAATTAGTGCTCTTTGCGCTGAAGCAGAAGCTCATTTCAATTGACCCCGAACTGCCGAGTATGAATGCGCCGCCCCCAGCCGGGGGACAAATCCCCACAAAACGCAAAGCAGTGGCCTAGGGATTTCCCCAGTGGCACAGTATATTCGGCCCACTTAACCTCTAGCGTGGGTTGCCTCAACGTGGTGAACGCGGCCGACGGACGCGGATGCCTGAATTAGTTTAATGGAGGCGAATTTGTGATTCGCCCAACTCTGTTCTTGGCCGATGATCACGCCGAGTTCTTGAATTCAACAGCCGCTCTTCTGCGGGCCCATTTTGAACTTATTGGCACAGCCGGGGACGGGGCTTTACTGGTATCAGAAGTTCAGCGCCTCAAACCCGACGTCGTTGTCGTCGATGTTACTATGCCCAGAATGACTGGAATTGAAGCTGTCCACGAACTCATACAGTCCGGTTCAAAGTCTAAGTTCGTGTTCCTCACGATCCACTCGGATGAGGAATACATCAAAGCTTGTTTGGGAGAAGGCGCCCTCGGATTTGTTACAAAGTCCCGAATGAAAGCCCACCTGATTCCGGCAATTTATGCGGCGCTGGATGGCCGGTCTTATGTGGAACCCTTCCCAGATACCCAATCCTAGTTAGGGATTTCCCTAGTTGTCGCTTCATGTGAATCAGCCTAAATGGATAGGCAACGCAGGGTTCATTCCGTAAGAAAGGCGCGGAAGTGCCATGCGGATTGATTCGGAGATGCGACCTCATGGTTCGGACAGGCATGCTTAGGGCTCTCAGCGGTTTCGAACGAATGTTGCTGTTTCTAGGACTGCTGCTGCTCTTCGTGTTTGCTGCCGTTCACGTCTATAGCGCAATTTATTCGCATGCCGCCTTGCGCGGGTTCTGGCGCAGCCAATCCTCTTCGGTGTCTTTGTCCGTCGTTCCGTCTCGCGGGAATTCCGGAAGCCCGGATTTCCGCCTGTGGTCCGAAAAGCGGATCGAGGCCTATCGGGCAAGCTTAGTTTCGAATTTTCCTTCACCGTTGGGTATCCTCAGAATCTCCTCAATCAATCTAGAGGTTCCTGTGTTCCAGGGTACCGACGATCTGACTTTAAACCGCGGCGTCGGCCATATCGAAGGCAGCAGTTCCCCGGGGAACGTCGGAAATGTAGGTATTGCCGGGCATCGCGATGGATTCTTCCGTGGGCTAAAAGATGTTCATCTTGGCGACGTCGTCGACCTCTACACCGAAAAGGGAAACTCTCGTTATGTTGTGCATGAGATCGTCATTGTTTCCCCCGAGGACGTAACCGTTCTGGCGCCCCAGTCCAAGCCTGCTCTCACTCTTGTGACCTGCTACCCCTTTTATTTTGTGGGCAGTGCTCCCTTGCGATACGTAGTGCACGCTACGATCTTGAATTCAAGTAATCCTACGAATTCTGGGCAAGTAGGCGCTCCGGCTGAAGAACGGGGAGGCAAAAATTCGCAGTGAAGTCTCTTCGGCCTCGCTTGGGTGTGGTGTTCAAGAAATCTCAGCTAATTTCAAGTCGGAGGATTTACAAATGAATTTAAGCAAGAGCTGGTTCGAAAAAAGTTTTGTATTGACCGTCGGGGCATTTTGCATCGTCTTTGTGGCATCTGCCAGGGCTCAGGTTCAAACGACAACGACAATTGCCAAAGGTGAGGCGACCAAGGAGGTCACGGTCGAGAGGGCAGAAGTCCTGCTTGTCGAAGGGAATGACTTAGTGCTCAAAATGGAAGACGGCAGCATCAGGCACATTATCAACGTCCCAGAAAAGGACAAAATCGAAGTTGATGGCAGGCAATTGGGCATCCATGAGCTGAAGCAAGGCATGAAACTTCAGCGCACCATCACCGTTACCACCACCCCACAAGTTGTCACCACCGTCCAGACTGTCACTGGAAAGGTTTGGCACGTCAGTCCACCAAACTCCGTCATTTTGACATTGGAAGACGGCTCACATCAGTCGTTCAAGATTCCCAGGGGCCAGAAATTCAATATCGAAGGTAAGATGACCGATGCGTTTGGCCTGAAGAAGGGAATGACCGTCACGGCCACAAAAATTGTTGAGTCTCCCGATACGGTGATCACGCTGCACAGGAAAGTGACAGGAACGCTACCGCCTCCTCCACCAGTTCCGCCATCCGACGTTCCTATTCTCATTGTGATGGAAACTCCGGCCCCGGCTCCGCCGGCCAACGGCGAAACGGCTGCCGCCACTCCGGTTGCCGCGAAACTCCCGAAGACAGCTAGCGAACTGCCCTTGTTGTGTTTCCTCGGATTGCTCTGCGTATGCGCATCGTTCGGAGTCAAGTTCCTGCGCACGGTCCTCGGTTATTGAGTCAGCCCCAGGGAGGAGGAGTCGGCATGCCGCTGAGCTCCTCCTCAAACCTCTGAGCTCGCGCATTCGGTGAATAAGGAAAAGTTCAAACATGATGAAGAAAATTCTTAACTACAAACTTCTCGGTAAACTCACAAGAAATTCTGTCGCGTTTCTGTGTTCACTTCTCCTCTTGCAGACGAACGGGGTCCATGCGATGCAAACGCAAGGGCAGGCTGCTCCTGCGGCCCCAGATAAGCAGGCGGCTGCCGTCAAAATTCCGGCTGATCAACTCGACTCCCTCGTCGCACCCATCGCTTTGTACCCGGACCCGCTGCTCGCTCAAGTCCTCGCTGCTTCCACCTACCCACTGGAACTTGTTCAACTTCAGCAATGGCTCGAGAAAAACAAGACATTGAAGGACAAGGCGCTCGTCGACGCCGTGCAGAAACAACCGTGGGACCCAAGTGTCCAGGCTATGGCCGCGCTTCCAGATGTGGTCAAACGTCTGGCGGATGATATTCAGTGGACCACCGATCTCGGCAACGCCTTTCTGGCGCAGCAGTCGGACCTGATGGACGCGGTTCAGCGTATGCGGAAAAAGGCACAGGATTCTGGCAACCTGAAATCCACTGAGCAGCAGAAAGTCGAAACAAAAGTTGTGGAATCGAAACAGGTCGTCGTCATTCAACAGGCCAATCCCGAAGTCGTTTACGTGCCCACATACAATCCCACCGTTGTGTACGGTCCGCCTGTTTATCCATACCCTCCCATTTACTATCCGCCGCCCGGATATTACGCGGCAGGCATGGCGATCTCCTTCGGTGTTGGACTCGCGATGGGAGCAGCGTGGGGCGGAGGCTGGGGGTGGGGGTGTGGTTGGGGTGGTAACAACGATATAACAATCAACAACAACAACAATTTCAACCGCAATTCGAATATAAACGGCGGGAACCGCAATAACATAAACGGAGGCAATCGAGTGTCGAACCAACCCGCTCGAGGCAACGGCAATCGCGGGGGAGGCGCAGGTAACAGCTGGCAACACAACCCCCAGCATCGCGGTGGGACGCCTTACGGCAATAGAGATACCGCCAGCAAATACGGTGGCACTACCCGCGGCGATTCCATGGCCAATCGGCAAGCCGGCGCCCGTCAGAACATCTCTCAGCAGGGGAACAGACCGCAAGCCGGTACGCGCGATGCTTCTTCGCGTGGTCAACAGCCGAGTGCCAATGACCGTAGTTCGGGCGGCTCAAACCGTCCTTCATCAGCAGGCGGAGATCGTGGCGGTAATCGAGGTGGATCATCCGGCGCCAGTGGCGGCAGCAGGGGCAATGCTCTCGGTGGTGGTTCGAGCGGCAAGAACGCCAGTGCGGCACGAGCAAGCAGTTCTCGCGGCAGCTCCAGTATGGGCCGTTCTCGCGGTGGCGGTGGCGGAGGACGTCGCAGGTAATTGAATCGTGAAGGAAAATATATGAAAACCCGAAAACTACCCTTTCTCAACGCGATACCGATGTTTTTGCTCTTCTCTGTGCTGGCTCTTCTCACCTTGAAAGACTTCGTTTCCGGACAACAGACGAATGCACCACAGGAAACGTTCGCCACGCCAGAAAAAGCGGCTGCAGCCCTCATTCAGGCTTCCGAAACCTTTGATGTGTCCGCTTTGAAAAAGATTCTGGGGCCGGAGGGCGAGGATCTAGTTTCCTCGGAAGATCCCGTACGCGACAAGAATATTGCGGCTGCATTTGCCGAGAAGGCACACGAGCATACTTCGTTCAGCGTTGACCCGAATAACGCCAATCGTGCTACCTTGTTGGTAGGCCAAGACGATTTTCCGGTGGCGATCCCGATCGTACACAAGAATGGAAGTTGGTTCTTCGACACCAAGGCTGGTCGGCAAGAGATGCTCTACCGGCGTATCGGTGCCAATGAACTAGATGCCATCGAGACCTGCCGAGGCTACGTCGAAGCACAAGACGAATACGCTATGACAAAACATGACGGAGCCGAAGTCAACCAATACGCGCAGCGCGTGATCAGTTCGCCGGGAAAACATGATGGCTTGGTGTGGCAAAATTCCGATGGGACCTTCGGCGGACCCATCGCGGAGGGCATTGCGGATGCCATACAGGAAGGCTATTCGGACAAGGCCAAACCTGTTCACGGTTACTTCTTCAAGATCCTGAAAGGGCAGGGCCCCGCCGCGCCACTCGGTAAGATGGACTTTGTTGTAGAGGGCGCAATGATCGGTGGCTTTGCGCTGGCCGCCGCTCCCGCTGAGTATCGTGTTACCGGTGTGAAGACCTTCATCGTCAGCTACGAAGGAATTGTCTACCAGAAGGATTTGGGTCCAGACACCCTCAAGGTCTTCAAGGACATGGATCTTTACAATCCAGACAAATCCTGGACGCCCACCAAGGACAACTGGCCGCCGGACGCATTGGATGCGTCAACTTCGCAGACAAAAGATTGAATCGACGGATCGGCATGAATGGGACACGCCGGCAGTGGGTGTCCGGAGGCGAAAGGAATGAACAAATACGTCACGGGCCGTATCCCGCTGCGGCTGGAGTTTGAAATGAATTCACCTTGGACCTCTTTGCCCCGACACGGCCATGCGATCGGTCACGACTTGCCGGCGATTGCACGACTTCTCGGAGCGTCATTCCTTGTGCTCGCCACGCTTGTCGGCTGTTCCTCTAAGGAAGAAAAGCCGGCTCCTCCGCCTCCGGGTGTGACCATCGCTCCGGTCGTCCAGAAGGAAGTGGCCATCCATCAGGAATGGGTAGGCACGACCGTCGGCAATGTAGACGCAGAGATCCGGCCAAAGGTCGAAGGTTTCTTGCTGACGCGCCTGTATGTCGAGGGCTCCTTCGTCAAGAAGGGGCAGGCGCTGTTCCAGCTTGATAAGCGCCAGGCCGAGGCCGCCGTGGAACAGGCGACGGGGAATCTTGAGCGGGCTCGCGCTGCCCTCGCCCAGGCCCAGATTGACGTTCGCCGCTACACTCCTTTGGTGGCTCAGAGGGCAGTGAGTCAAGCAGAGCTCGATAAGGCGCAGAGTCTCGAAAGAGCGGCAACGGCTTCCGTGGATGCCGATCAAGCAGCGCTGGACAACACTAAACTCAATCTGGGATGGACAACAGTTACTTCTCCAATCTCTGGCATTGCGGGAGTTGCCAAAGTGGCCGTCGGGGATTTGATCACACCAACCACGGTCATGACTACTGTTTCGAATGTCGACCCTATTTACGTTGACGTGAGCATCTCTGAGCAGGATTACTTGCGGTTTCAACGTGAAAAATCGACCAGGAACGGCAATCCGAATCTGGAGTTGATTCTCGGTGACGGTACGACATATCCGCGTCGCGGCCGGGTTCTTTTCGTGAACCGCGAGGTCGATGCGCGAACAGGAACGATTCAGGTGCGCGGAGAATTTCCGAATCCGGGAAACATTCTTCGCCCCGGGCAGTACGGGCGAGTCCGGGCGGTTACCGAGCTGAGAAAAGACGCGCTGTTGATCCCACAGCAGGCGGTTTCCGAATTGCAAGGGATCTACCAAGTGGGAGTCGTGGGTACCGACAACAAAGTGACGATTGAGACAGTAAAGCTCGGTCCGCTCTTCGGCGATATGTGGGTAGTCGAATCCGGCCTTCAGGCTGGACAAAACGTGATCGTTGACGGTCTGCAACGTGTGCGGACAGGTGTAACGGTTGCACCTAAACCCTTTAAAGACACGCAAGCCAACGCCGCACCTGGCGGGAACTAGGTATGTCTAAATTCTTCATTAATCGTCCAAACGTCGCAATCGTTATCGCAATTCTCACCGTCATCGGCGGCCTGGTGGCCATGGCAAAACTGCCGGTTGCCCAATTGCCCGATATCGTCCCGCCACAGATCAACGTCTCCGCTACATACACCGGTGCGGACGCCCTGACCATTGAACAATCTGTCGCCACACCTCTCGAACAGCAGATGAACGGCGTGGACAACATGCTTTACATGATGTCCACCAACGCGAACGACGGAACCATGACCTTGAAGGTTACTTACGATGTCGGCACCAACGTCGACATCGACCAGGTCAACACCCAGAATCGCGTCTCGCAGGCCAGTCCGAATCTTCCCACCTCGGTCAATCAGTATGGAGTGACCGTCAAGAAATTAATGGGATTGCCACTCCTGGTTCTCTCTCTCTCTTCCCCGACCGGGGCCTTCTCCGGTCAATTCCTTGGGAACTACGCCACGATTAATGTTAATGATGCGCTTTTGCGCGTTCCCGGCGTTGGCCAGGTAACCAATTTCGGCGCTGCTGACTATGCCATGCGTATTTGGGTTAAGCCTGACCAGTTGACCAAACTGGGGATGACTGTCTCTGACCTGACGAATGCAATCCAGCAACAAAGCGCCGTGAACCCCGCGGGGCAAATCGGTGCGGAGCCTGCCCCAAAGGGCCAGCAGTTTACCTATGCTGTCCGCGCTCCGGGACGGCTCATCAATGCGGAAGAGTTCGGCAATATCATTGTCCGTCAGAACCCAGATGGTTCCACGGTGAGACTTAAAGATGTCTCCCGGATCGAGTTGGGCTCTCTCGTGTATCAACAGATCGGGCGCTTCAACGGAAAGCCCGCGGTCATTATTTGCGTTTACCAGGCACCCGGTTCCAACGCCTTGGCAGTTGCAAAACAGGTCAAAGCGCAGATGGAGGATTTGAAATCACGGTTCCCCGATGGTCTGGAATATACCGTTGCGATGGATACGACTCTGCCGATCACCGAAGGGATGAAAGAGATTGTTACGACGCTGCTTGAGGCCATCGTTCTGGTCATCATTGTGGTGTTCCTGTTTCTCCAGAATTGGCGCGCGACTCTTATCCCACTCCTTGCCGTGCCGGTTTCTCTCGTGGGAACTTTTGCTGTCTTTCCACTGCTGGGCTTTTCGATCAATACACTCTCTCTGTTTGGACTCATCCTCGCGATCGGGCTCGTGGTGGACGACGCGATCGTGGTGGTCGAGGCCGTGGAACATCACATCGAGCATGGCCTTTCGCCCAAGGACGCGACCTTTAAGGCCATGGAAGAAGTCACCGCACCGGTGATTGGTATCGCGTTGATTCTTTCTTCCGTGTTTGTGCCTATGGCGGCTATGGGTGGAATCAAGGGACTGTTAAATCAGCAATTCGCTGTGACTATCGCAATCTCGGTCCTGATTTCGGCCTTCAACGCTCTTACGCTTTCGCCTGCTCTCTCCGCGCTTTTATTGCGCCCTCGCAAGAAAACCAGGGGTCCTCTCGGAAAGTTCTTCGATTGGTTCAACGTATGGTTCGGAAAAATGACTGGAGGCTATGTAAGCTGGAGCGGCGTGCTTATCCGCCGATGGGGCATATCATTGCTGTTGCTCGTGGGAATCTCAGTTGTGGCAGTGGGCATGGGCAAGCACCTCCCTACCAGTTTCATTCCGGAAGAGGATCAGGGTTACGCGTTCCTCCAGATCCAACTGCCAGATGCCGCCTCACTCCAGCGCACCGATGCGGTGATGCGCAAGCTAGATGAGATGCTGGCCCACACACACGGCGTTTTGAGTTTCAGCGGTATCTCTGGTTTCAGTCTGCTGTCCAATACCTCTGCTTCCTACACGGGTTTCTATTTCCTACAACTCGAGCCCTGGGAGGAACGCCTCACCGAGGAACTTTCCGCGCAAGGGCTGATGCGCAGCCTGAACCAAAGAATGGGAAAGGAAATCCCGGAGGCTATTGCTTTCGCCTTTGGGCCGCCGGCCATTCCCGGGCTCGGCACCGCCGGTGGATTCACATTCATGTTGCAGGACCGCAGCGGCGGAACGGTCACGCAACTCTCAGAAATGCTGGACAAACTCGCCATGGCCGCCCGAAAACGGCCCGAGATCGCCTCAATCGTCAGCACGTTTCGTCCATCCGTGCCTCAACTTTATGTCGAACTCGACCAAGATCGCATACTAAAGCAAGGCCTGCAGTTCGCGGAGGTCTATCAAACGCTTCAGGCGTTCCTCGGTGGTTCGTACGTTAACCAGTTCAATCGATTCGGACGCCAGTGGAAGGTTTACCTCCAGGCGGAGCCGGAGTACCGCATCAGCGCCGACAAAATAAATAGTTTTTACGTTCGAAACTCCAAGGGCGAGATGACGCCCTTGGCTTCTCTGGTAACCATCAAGCGAGTCTCGGGCCCGGAATACACCAACCGCTTCAATCTGTTCCGAAGTATCCAGATCAACGGTTCCCCTGCTCCGGGCTACAGTTCCGGACAGGCCATGGCAGCAATGGAGCAAGTATGCAGCGAGGTCCTGCCTGCCGGATTCGGCTATGCCTGGAGCGATATGTCTTATCAAGAGAAGAAGGCCGAAGGCGGACAAGCCATGGTTTTTGCCATGTCGTTCCTCTTTGTGTTCTTGATTCTGGTTGCGCTCTATGAAAGTTGGTCGTTGCCCTTCAGCGTTCTCCTGTCGGTTCCGGTAGCAGTCCTCGGAGCGAACGCCGGACTGCTGTTGCGCAAATTCGACAACAATATTTTCGCTCAGATTGGCCTGATCATGCTGATTGGACTCACTGCCAAAAACGCTATCTTAATCGTCGAATTCGCCGTATTAGAACACTCGAAAGGAAAACAGGTGGTGGAAGCTGCTCTGGAAGGAGCTCGCTTGCGCTTACGCCCGATCTTGATGACCTCCTTCGCCTTCATTTTGGGATGCGTGCCGCTCTGGACCGCCAAGGGCGCGGGCGCCATTGGCCGAAGAGTGTTGGGCAGTTCCGTAATCACTGGCATGTCTGCCGCCACAATTCTGGGAATCTTTCTCGTTCCCGTTCTGTTCGTGGTGGTTGAGCGCATCGCGAAGAAGAAACCACATGTGCAAGTGACCCAGACCGCTGCGCTGGAAGGAGGGCACGACTGATGAGAAAGGTCATTACAGTCGTACTTCTGGCGTCCTTCCTGACTAGTTGTTCAATGGGGCCAAAATACAAGAAGCCCGCAGTCCAGCCTCCTGCCAATTTCTACACGGAACAGCAGGCATCGACGAACTCTGCCGCCGATCTGGCGTGGTGGGAGCTGTTCAAGGATCCTGTCCTACAAGGCCTTATTCGGGAAGCCTTGAGGAACAACTTTGATTTGCAAGTAGCCTTATCCCGGGTAGAGCAGGAACGTGCCCTCGCCGGTGTGACTCGTTCCCAATATTTCCCGCAAGTAGGATACGGCGGGAGCATTGCCGGACAGCGTGATCCCGCTCCCCTTGTTGCGAGCCATACCTATTATGTTTATAACTTCAGTACGATATGGGAAATTGATCTGTTCGGGCGTATCCGCAAACTGAATGAAGCACAACGCGCGGTGTATTTTGCCAGCGAGGACGCCAGACGAGACGTTCGCCTCCTAGTGCTCGCGGAAGTAGCTCAGGCGTATTTTCAACTGCGGGCACTCGATGCCGATCTGGAAATAGCGCGGCGAACGGTCAAGAGTTTCGAGGACACCCTGGACATTTTTCAGCACAAGTTCGAAGGTGGTGCTGCTTCCGGGCTTGAGGTTGCACGAGCCCAGGCGGCGCTCGCGAACGTCGCCGCCGTAATCCCGGACACTCAAAGACAGATTGTCGCGCAGGAAGTAGCGTTGAATTTGCTCGTAGGACGTAATCCCGGCCCGATAGACCGTGGCAGCGCCCTGACGGCACAATACGATCCCCCCGAGGTGCCGACGGGCCTGCCGTCGCAGATGTTGGAGCGTCGGCCCGACCTCCACGAGGCTGAGGAAAATCTGATTGCCGCTAACGCTAACGTTGGCGTCGCCAAAGCCAATTTTTTCCCGACGATCTCCTTGACGGGGGCGCTTGGCGGCGTAAGCCCACAACTATCAGAACTCACTGGCGCCGGCAAAGCGTGGAGCCTCGCCGGCAATCTGGCCGGGCCCCTTTTTACGGCTGGCCGCCTGAAGAATGAATATCGGGCCGCTCTGGCGCAGCGCGATCAAGCAAAGATTGCTTTTGAGAAGACAGTTACCGTGGCGTTTGGCGAGGTTTCAACATCTCTCGCGGCCCATCAAGAGCTGGGCAAGGCCTACCAGGAGCAACTGAATTCTGTGGAGGCTTACCGCGAGTCAGTCCGGCTGTCCATGATTCGGTATGACAGCGGACTCGCAAATTATCTCGAGATTATCGATGCCGAGCTTCAAATGTATCCGGCCGAGCTGTCCGCGATAACCTATGACCTCGGTCGCAAGGTGGCCCTCGTCAATTTGTATCGAGCGCTGGGCGGTGGCTGGAGTCTGAATGATTCACAGTGGATTAGCACAAGCGGGGCAACTGCGCCTGCGCAGCCAGCCACACCATAAAATTTTTGAATAGCCAGGTGCTGACCGGTCGAGAAAGAACTTTCTGGTCATACAGGAGACCAACCCTATGCCGGACAACGGTGCGTCAAAACAGGAGAAGTCTCTGAAGCGGAAGAAATACGAAAAAGAGATGCGCCGCCTTCAGGGTGAACTCTGTAAATTGCAGGACTGGGTCAAATACAAAGGACTACGGGTCATTGTGGTCTTCGAGGGCCGTGATGCCGCCGGCAAAGGTGGCACGATTCGTGCCATCACCGAGAGGGTGAGCCCGCGTGTATTTCGCTTGGTTGCGCTCCCGGCACCTTCAGATCGGGAGAAAACTCAGATGTATCTTCAGCGCTACATGCAACACTTCCCTGCAGCGGGTGAGATTGTGATCTTCGACCGCAGTTGGTACAACAGGGCCGGTGTGGAGCACGTCATGGGTTTTTGCACGGAAGAGCAATACCGCCAATTCCTCAAACTGTGCCCGACGATGGAAAAATACATGACCGACGCTGGGATCATCCTCATCAAGTACTGGCTGGAAGTCGGCAAGAAGGAACAGCAGCGTCGGTTCGAAGCACGCCTCAAGGATCCACTTCGTCAATGGAAGCTCAGTCCCATGGATCTCGAATCCTTTCGTCGCTGGTATGACTATTCACGTGCCAGAGACCGAATGCTTGAAGCCACGGACTCAAAACATGCCCCGTGGTATTTAGTGCGCTCCGACGACAAGCGTAAAGCGCGTCTGAACTGTGTTTCTCATTTGCTCAGCATGATTTCTTACAAAAAAGTCCCCCACGAGAAGATTAAACTTCCGAAGCGTGCCGAAAAGCACGGTTATAATGATCAGACATCGATCAAAGGACACAAATTCGTTCCGGACAAGTATTGAAATCTAAAAACAACATTCGGCTGATTTTCCTCCTCCCGCTATTGCTCGCTTCGGTTATGATCGCGCCGCCCGTGGAAGCCAGAATCTCCACCGAATTCGACCTCAATCTGGATTTCTCGAAACTCAATACCTTTGCCGTCATCGGCGGGGTCGAACAACTTGTCGGGATGCAACTGAATCCGGAGCAACTCAACAATCAGGTCCATCGTGCCGTGACACGGGAATAAACCGCCAAAGGACTTCGTGAGGTTCGGCCCGAGGAGAATCCGGATCTCGTCGTTCGCTACTGGGCCAACAGCCAGAAGGATGCGGAGGGGGCGACCAGCACCAACTGGGGTGTCTACGGCCCGCACTTCGGTTATCACTGGGGATTCGTTTACTACTCCATGGAGTCTTATACCAACCACCAGGGCATGCTTGGCATTGAGCTGATCGACGCCAAGACCCGCGGTCTGGCTTGGCGCATGTTTGCCAGCGTTAAACTACTTCACAGCGATCCCGACAAGATTTGGAAGACGGCTGTTAACAATGTCAAAGACGCCTTCAAAAGCTATCCACCTTCTCCGAAAGCCGTCGAAGCGAAGAAAAAGCAGTGGGCCAAAGACGACTCTGCCAAGAATCCCTCCCAACCCTAGTTACATACGACTTTAGGGTGGAATGCCCAACCGCATCCGGTAATCAGCTCGCACTGTTCGAGGTAGCAAAGGAGATCGCGCGAAGACTCTCCGGCATTTTCCTCCGCGATGCGATTGAGTGCCGTCCTGTCTACGGAGGAAGAAAGAAGTTTCAGGAAGATCCTAACTGCCGAGACTAGATTTCCTTCTACGAGTACTTCCACGGCGACAACGGTGCAGGACTCGGGGCCAGCCATCAAACTGGTGGGACCGGAGTCATTGCCAGAACCCTCGATCTCTCTGCCAGAATAACTCCTGAGGACGCGCTTCAGACCTCCAAGGATGAACTTGCCTCCCGGATGAGGCGAGAGCAAGTGGCGGGAGCTTAACGCAGCTTAAGCCGTTACATCCGGCTTCCTTTATCGAAACCTCGAGTTTTCCGGATTAAGCTGCAGTTGCGGCGATCGTCGTCCTTACAGTTGCGCAGGTTGTCCTCGTGTCTCTCGTGGCTCCACTGATGGGAAGAACGACACTGTCCCCTCAATACGCCAAGTCGCCCAATCCTGCTACCGTTCAAAAGAACGCACGCCTCTAGCGCCTCCAGTTGCGGATTTCCTCAGTCGTCGGAGTTGCTTGGCACCTACATTTCAGCCAGAACACTTTCTACTCCACTAAAATTGGGAAAGCTCAATTCTAGAAGCGCCCATGGCACTGGCGCCGGATTGAATTGGGATTCCGCAGCCGCTGAATTCCGTCGCTCGCCCAGCTAGGGATTCCCCTAGTTGCCACCTTCGCAAATCGTCTCCAAGATCGACTCAAAGCGCTTTCAGCAAGTTGGTGTGGGCTTTGCTCACCGCTCACCCATTATGGAGGACATCCATGAATTGGATAAAGCCTCACCTGGCAGCTTTCGCTGTTTTATTTGCACTCGCTTCCGCCAACGGACAACAAAATCCTAGAACCGAACGTGATCTTCTAGGTGAAAAGCAAGTTCCCGCCGAAGCCTACTACGGCGTTCAGACCGCGCGAGCCCTCGAGAATTTCCAGATCTCAGGGATAGAAATCAATCATTACCCGGGATTTGTCGAGGCCTGGGCGATCGTTAAGTTGGCAGCCGCCAGGGCCAACACCGATGTCGGGGCGATGAATAAAGACAAGCTTGCGGCCATCGAGAAAGCCTGCAACGCCGTCCTTGCCGGTAAATACCACGATCAGTTTCAGGTTGATTGGTATCAGGGAGGTGCCGGCACATCCACGAACATGAACGCCAACGAGGTCCTCGCGAACATCGCTCTCGAACTTACGGGCCATAAAAAAGGCGAGTACCAGTTCATAGATCCACATGACGACCTCAACATGTCGCAATCCACAAATGATTCCTACCCTACAGCGATTAAGGTCGCTTTCCTTTTGCGCAATGACAAACTTGTCGAGGAACTCCAGAGGCTTTCCGCCGCATTTCGCGTGAAAGGCGCTGCTTACCTCGAAATCGTCAAGATGGGTCGGACGGAAATGCAGGATGCCGTGCCCATGACCGTTGGACAGGAGTTTTACGGATACGCCGACGCCCTGGATGCGGAGATACGGCTGCTGCGAGACTCCGAGAAATATCTTTATCCCGTCAATATGGGCGCCACAGCGATCGGAACCGGCATCAATGTGCCCAAGGGATATCCTGAAAAATGCGCAGCGCATCTCGCTGAGCTGACTGGCAAGCCCATCACGCCTGCGTCAGACTTGATCGCCGCTACCTGGGATCAGCAGGGCTTTGTGGTCTATTCCGCGGCATTGAAGAGTCTTGCCATTAAGCTCTCGAAAATCTCCAGCGACCTTATCCTGCTCGCGTCCGGGCCACGCGCCGGCCTCTATGAGATTAATCTCCCGGCCCTACAGCCTGGTTCTTCCATCATGCCGGGTAAGGTCAATCCGGTGCTTCCCGAACTAATGAACATAGTGGCGTTCCGCGTTATGGCGAACGACTTCGCCGTCGATCTAGCGGCTCATTCCGGCCAGCTCGAACTGAATGCTTACGAACCGCTCGCTGGCCTGGCTGTTATTGAATCTCAAGCCTTGCTCTATCGTACATCGCTTGTTTTCCGTGCCAAGTGCGTTGATGGGGTCACCGTAAACGAGAAAATTCTCGAACACTACATGCAAACCACCGTGGGCATCGTTACAGCGCTCAATCCGATCATTGGCTACGAGAAAGCAACGGAATTGGCCACGGAAGCTTACAAGAGTGGTAAAGGCATCCTGGAAATTATTCGAGAGCGAAAGATTTTGTCCGAAGATCAGATCCAACAATTGCTCGATCCTGTGAAGTTGACCGGCCTCGACAAGAACAAATACCGGAACCCGTAATTCGTCTTGTATCGATTCCGATCCGGACAATCCACGAACTTGCTGGATACGGAGTTACGAAAGGACCAACCATGAAGCTGAACCATCGAATGCTCGTTTTGCTCTCCGTCCTTTTACTTGTGGGATACCATCCGTTCGCATTCGCCCAGACGAAGAAATTGTCCAACATCGTGATTCTTGCCACCGGCGGAACCATTGCCGGCGCCGCGGCCACCGGCACGCAGGCCGGGTACACCTCTGGAGCAGTAACGATCGACGCGATGCTCGCAGCAGTCCCCGGAATCAAGGACCTCGCCAACATCAAGGGTGAGCAAATTTCCAACGTGGGCTCCCAGGATATGACCTTCGACATCATGCTGACGGTGGCGAAGCGCTGTAATGTGCTCCTCGCAGGTGATTCCGTCGATGGGATCGTCATTACACACGGCACCGACACCATGGAAGAATCCGCGTTTTTCCTTAATCTCGTCGTGAAGAGTGACAAGCCAGTTGTTCTCGTCGGTTCCATGCGCCCATCAACCGCGGTTAGTGCCGATGGTCCATTGAACCTGTATGACGCTGTCGCCGTCGCAGCCGATCCAAATTCGAAGGGGCGCGGCGTGCTGGTGGTGATGAATGACTGGATCCACGGCGCGCACTCGCTTACCAAGACCAGTACGACCGCCGTTCAGACATTCATGTCCCCCGTGCGTGGGATAGTCGGTGTTTCGACCTACGGAAAAAACGATTTCTACAACACCCCACAATGGAAACACACCTCCTCTTCCGAGTTCGACATAACCCATGTAAACACTCTGCCCCGCGTGGACATTCTCTATGCGTATGAGGACATGTCTGCTGACCTTATAGACGCTTCTGTGGCCAATGGAGCCAAAGGCATGGTCATCGCCGGTGTCGGCAACGGGAACATGAACCAATCCTCGTTGATAGCTGCGGCCCGCGCAGTTAAGAAGGGAACTGTAGTCGTCAGGAGCAGCCGCGTGGTTACCGGCACTGTAGGGCGAAATGTTGAAGTCAATGATGACGAACTGGGATTCATCGCATCCGACGAACTGAATCCGCAAAAGTCACGAATCCTCCTGATGCTCGCGCTACTGAAACCGCGCACCAGCGCTGATTTGCAGCAATTATTCCAAACGTACTGAGCTTCCGATACCACGGAATCGAAAGTGTGACGTCGTCAGTCAACTGACCGGAGCCGAGCATCGATGATCTGGATAGAACTGTGCATCCTGCTGGGCTGTATCCTGATTGGCGCGCGTCTCGGTGGAATTGCGCTCGGCACGGTTGCGGGGATCGGTCTCGCCATCTTCGTATTCGGCTTTGCTATGCCGCCGGGCGGTCCTCCTGGCACCGTCATCGGCATGATCATTGCCGTGATCACGGCATTGGCAGCTATGCAGGCCGCCGGAGGACTGGACTATCTGGTTTCCCTAGCGGAGAGAGTTATGCGCAGGCACTCTAGATATATAACCTTCGTCGCGCCTGTTGTTACTTACCTGCTTGTCCTCGCTTCAGGCACCACCCACGTCATCTATGCACTTTTGCCCGTGATCGCCGAGGTCTCACGAAAAGCCGGGATCCGGCCCGAACGCCCGCTTTCCATCAGCGTCATTGCTGGCTTCCAAGGTGTGCTTGCCTCACCCATCTCTGCGGCTACCGTTGCGATGATTGGTCTGATCATTCAGAAGAATATCTCCCTGCCCCTGCTGATTGCCGTCACGATTCCATCAACGTTTGTGGGCATCTTGGTAGGCGCCTTTTCCGTTGCATGGCGTGGAAAAGAATTAAGTGAAGACGCCGAATATCAGGAACGACTCGCTACAGGCAAAACCAAACCTCCCGAACAATCGCGAGAATTCCGGGGCAGGGAACTGCGTAATGCACGAGGTTCGACGATCTTGTTTCTAGTGGGAATTGCTGTGGTGGTACTGTTCGGCATGTTCCCGAACTTGCGCCCTGCCTACAAGGTATTCACGGACGGTGCGGTCGACACGGATCAAGTGGGTATGGGCATGGCCATCATGATCGTGATGCTGACAATCGCTGGATTAACCGCGCTCGTGTTCAAGGCCTCCCCCGAGGCAACCCTGAAGGGCACCATCATGAGCAGTGGAATTGCTGCAATTATCTCCATCATCGGTGTGTCCTGGTTGGGCTCTTCGTTCTTCGAAGGGAATCGCAGTTCCATCGTCAACAGTATTTCAGGCTTGGTGGGGACTCACGCCTGGGCGTTTGGGGCAGGCCTTTTCATACTCTCGAGCATGCTCTTCAGTGCTGCGGCAACTGTCGCAATTCTTGTGCCCGTCGGCCTTGCCGTGGGCCTTCCACCTTATTTGCTCGTTGCCTTTTATCCCGCTGCGAACAGTGTTTTCTTTTTTCCCACATATGGAACACTTCTTGCCGCTGTGTCTTTCGACCAGACTGGCACGACCAAAATCGGAAAGCTTCTGCTGAATCACAGTTTCATGCTGCCAGGCCTGACCACAGTAATCACTTCGGTCGTGGTCGCGCTGGCCCTCGGATCCTTACTCTTTCGATGACACATCAGATTCATTTCAATTCCTTGAATCGCTTCGATGCAAACTTTCGGGATTTATCCTCGATTCGCTAGGGATTTCCCTAGTTGTTGCTCTCCTCTCCTTAGCTTACAAACGAACCAGAATTCAGTGCTGTCACTGCGTTAAACACAACACTCGTTGGCGTCTCAGCAGGCCATTGAGATCGCTGGGGCGGAGCCTGCCTCACGCCGATTAACCGAGGAGCACGCCGCACATGATCTTCAACCACTCTGATGTTTCTCGACGAATCCTGATCCCATTAATCATGGCTTTGTTTCTCACGTTGGTTGGGCGAACAACCACTCGGGCGCAAGAGCAACCTTCTCAGACGCCCGACATTCAACAGATGCAGAAGAGGCTGGAGCAACTTGAAAAAGAGCTGCGGGAACTAAAGCAGCAGATGAGTGCTGCGGCCGAGCTTTCGAAGGAAGCCGTGCCGGGGCCCAACATTCCAGTGACGACTGAAACTCGCGACGCCGAGGAACGAGGGGAACAATCGAAGCAGTCAACCTCCGTCGATTTTTACGGCTTCGTGATGCTGGACAGTGGCTACAATTTCGGGTCCATCAACCCGAACTGGTTCGATGTTGTCCGGCCTACCCAGTTGCCCGCGTACGCTGGGGAGTATGGGCCCGACGGGAACACGTTCTTCGGCGTTAGGCAGACGCGCTTCGGAGTGAAGTCCTTCACTCCTACAGCCCTGGGGGATCTCAAAACCATCTTCGAATTTGAACTATTCGGCACGGGCGTCGATGCCGGACAAACCACTTTTCGGTTGCGCCAAGCGTATGGCGAACTGGGGCACTTTGGGGCTGGACAGACATGGAGTCCATTCATGGACATCGATGTGTTCCCCAACTCACTGGAATACTGGGGGCCTCCCGGTATGGTCTTCTTCCGGAATGTGCAGGTTCGCTGGATGCCAGTCCAGGGTGCAAGCAACATCGTCATCGCGCTTGAGCGTCCAGGAGCAAGTGCAGATGGTGGGATCTATGCCGATCGCATTGAACTCCAATCGATTGCTCCGCAGTTCAAATGGCCCGATTTGAGTGGTCATGCTCGATTGGCCAGAAATTGGGGATACGTCCAAGTGGGGGCCATCGTGAGGAAGATAGCCTGGGTGGACACGCTTCCCACCACCTATAACCTCTCGGGCACTGCAATCGGTTGGGGCGTGAATGTGACATCAAATGTGAATTTCACGAAGAAGGACGTCGGAAAGTTCGAAGTAGTCTACGGCGAAGGCATCCAGAACTACATGAATGATGCTCCCGTAGATGTGGGGGTCAGAAATACCCCCTCAAATCCCATAAGTCCGATCAAAGGCGTGCCTCTGCCGTTGCTCGGGATCGTCTCTTTTCTGGACCACAACTGGAGCGATCGCTTCAGCAGTTCCATCGGGTATTCCCTCATAAACATTGAGAACTCCAATGGCCAAAGGCCAAGCGATTTTCATCAGGGAAGCTATGCCTTGGCCAATTTTCTTTACCACCCTGTGAAGAAGGTGACCATCGGTGGCGAATTTCAATTTGGAAGACGACTGAACTTCTCCGACGGCTTTAATGTGAACGACTACAGAATCCAGTTCTCCGCGAGGTATGACTGGAGCAAAGGTTTTGAATTCTAACTTGGCTTGGGCGGACGGCCAACGCATTCGGATAGGCAAGATCACGGAAAGTCTAGGAGGCACTAATGTTCAGAATTAAGCCCCAGCTCATTACGATGTTGTTGGCCGCATGTCTTCTGTCTGCCGCTTTCTCGGTTGCGCCTGCTTCTGCTCAAACACAGCGAAGCCCGGTAGCCCCGGACCGCGAACGCGTCGAAGCTGCCATTCGCGAAGCCTACGACAAGTTCCGGAGCGACACGGGCGGCAAGAATGCTGATTACATTCCGTATTTGGCTGAGGTCGATTCGAAGCTTTTCGGAGTGGCCGTTGTTACAACGGACAACCAGGTTTTTGAACTCGGAGACGTCAAGTATTCCTTCTCAATTCAATCGATTTCAAAGGTTTACACGCTGGCGTTGGCCATGGAGGAACTCGGGTACGACAAGGTGTTCCAGAGGATTGGTTCTGAGCCCACGGGCAGACCTTTTAACTCCGTGCCTGCGGTCGTCGAAATGCCAACGCACACAGGCAACCCTCTCGTGAACGCCGGCGCCATTGCCACCACCAGTCTCATCTCCGGCCAAAATGCAGACGAGAAATGGAACAAGATCCTGAATTTCTACAGTAGGGTAGCTGGCGAAAAACTCGTCCTTATCGATGAAGTCTACAAATCTGAGGCCGCAACAAATGCTGGCAACAAGGCCCTGTCGATGCTGCTCGCGAAATACGAGCGCATTTACGCCGATCCATTTGAATCCGTGGACATCTATACAAAACAGTGCTCGGTAGGCGTGAATGCGACTCAACTCGCGCGCATGGGCGCCGTGCTTGCCAATAACGGCAAGAATCCCGCGACTGGGGAGCAGGTCATCAAGCGCGAAGACGTCCCGTACATCTTGTCCGTCATGACTATGGCGGGGCTCTACGATTCCTCGGGCGCATGGGCGTGGCACGTCGGTCTCCCCGCCAAGAGTGGGGTCGGGGGAGGGATTGTCGCAATTGTCCCGGGAAAGGGCGCGATTGCGGTCTTTGCGCCGCGGCTCGATGAGGCCGGAAATAGCGTCAAGGCCCAGAAAGTCATCGAGTACGTCACCGATAAGTTGGACTACAACCTCTATTCGCCCAGATCAGTTGGCTTGAAGTGAGCAGTGGCGGCTGGCCGAGATCAAGAACGAAGTTGCGAGGACTTATTGATGAAACGCACTAGGTGGACGGCGATCTCGTGTCCCTTTTGGTTCCTCCTTGCGGCCTCGTGCTGTTCGAACTTCGCTAACGCACAGTCGGCCCCTCCGTTTGCCGACGCGGCAGCCGGCGGCGCCAAGAACGTCTCGGACTTGCTTGGCAAATTGGACCAATTGGTCGAACGAAATGAGCAGCTTGAAAAACAAAATAAAGAGTTAATGGATCAGATCAAGTCCTTGCGCCAATTTCTTGCCGAGCAAGCAGGCCAAACACCCCGCACTTCCCCGAAGGGAGATGCCCCTTCCGCGGTAGAGACTGGCAACACTGAACTCGCACGCCTCGGTTCCGCGTCTGCCGACGTTGCGCATCTCTCGGCGGGAGCGCCCGATTCCGGCGAAACCCTTGCGTACGTGTCTAACCACAATGCTCCCACAGATACACAAGAGGAAAAGACAACATGGGGTACCTACACCCCCAACCTGGGGTTCAAAGTGGCTAATACCGAATATGGCGACCTGAATGTCAGCATCTATACTTACGTCCGGTACTTGAACCAGTTGGGACTCAACCCCACCTACACGGACTACTTTGGGAATACCAAGTCGGTTCAGAGGCGTCAGGACGTCCAGCTGAATAAGGTACAGATCAAATTCCTAGGCTGGCTGTTCAATCAGAATTTTCGCTATTTCCTCTACGCCTGGACCTCCAATGCTTCACAGGGACTGGGTGCTCAGGTCGTAGTGGCTGGGAATTTGAATTACACACTCAACAAATTCTTCACCCTTTCGGGGGGAATTAGATCTCTGCCCGGGACTAGGAGTGTGGAAGGTAACTTCCCGTTTTGGCTGGGTGTGGATACCCGACTGATTGCCGACGAGTTCTTCCGTCCGTCCTACACCTCGGGTATCTGGGGCACGGGCCAAATTACCGATCGCCTCCTTTATCAAGCCATGCTGGGCAACAACCTCAGCACACTCGGAGTCAGTGCCGCACAGCTCAACAACAAATTCGATACTCTTTCCACCGCTCTTATCTGGATGCCCACCACCGGCGAATTCGGGAAGGGCTTTGGGGACGTTGAAGATCATGAAAAATTGGCCACCCGACTGGCGGCACATTTTACGCGCAGTAACGAGGACACACAGGAGCAGCCAAATAGTAACCAATTCGAGAACACTCAAATTCGGCTCGAAGACGGGAGCGTCATTTTTACTCCGAATCTACTCGGCCCTGGCATCACGATCACGGATTTGGTCTACAAGATGGCCGACTTTGACGCCGGTCTCAAGTACCACGGTTACTCCCTGGACGGGGAATATTTCTTGCGATGGCTCGACCATTTCCACGGCCCAGGCACTGCCGGCCTTACCCCGATTTTCTCCCACGGCTTTCAGATGCAAGCCTCGGCGATGGTTCTGCCTAAGACTTTTCAGGTTTATCTTGGGGGATCAACGCTGTATGGCAAGTATGGAAATCCTTTCGATTTTCGAGCTGGAGTGAATTGGTTTCCATGGCACAACCGGGTCCTCCGCTGGAACACAGAATTCCTTTATCTTTACAAATCTCCGGTGGGATACACAGCCGTTCCGTTCGCGCTCGGAGGTACAGGACCTGTCTTCCATACAAACGTCGAGCTCGCCTTTTGAGTAGGGGAGCGACCGCATTCTTTTTCGCTAGAAAGTGAGGTCCGTATGTGGGGCATAGGCTGTTCTTGGCCGTGCAGAAGCAGCAAGCTTATCGTCATCATCACTGTTAGCTTGCTTCTCTGGGGCAATTTGAGCGAAGCACAGTCCAGTTCAGATCAGCCCGACCTGAACGACGCTCATTTCCATCTAACCAATTACATTCAACAGGGAACAGACATTCACGATTTTCTGGCCATTATGGGCACAAAGGTCGGACGCGTCGCTCTCTTCGGCATCCCACTCCAGCAGCAATGGTCCTACCAGAATTCCGGCGACTTCGCGCCAACCTATTATTTGCAATCAGACGCTCCCCTCTACTACTACTCCTTTACGGATGCTTACATCGCGATGGCTTATCGTTCTCTTTCACCCGAGCAACAGGCTCGTTTTGATCCGATGATTACAGGATTCAACCCTGCTGATATGTATGCTGCGGATCATATCCGGCGTGTGCTGCAGACATTTCCTGGAGTCTTCACCGGTATCGGAGAATTCACGATTCACAAAGAATTTGTTTCGGCAAAAGTCTCCGGAGAAACTGCCAGCCTGACAAACCCAGCCTTGGATCGACTCCTCGACTTTGCAGCGGAAGCCGGTCTGGTGGTATTGATCCACAACGACATGGACGTTCCATTTCCGAAAGAAGGTGCCGATCCCGTTTATCTGGCCCAGATGAAGGCTCTCTTGAGGCGCCATCCAAGCGTTTCAGTCATTTGGGCGCACTGCGGCCTCGGCCGGATCGTGCATCCTGTAAAGGAGCACGCGGCCACACTGGAGAAAATACTTGGCGACCCGGCCATGAAGAACGTCTATTTTGATATCTCTTGGGACGAAGTCGCGAAATATATTGTCTCGAGTCCAGAGAGCGTTCGTATCACCGCGAACCTGATCAACCGTTACCCAGACCGCTTCCTCTTCGGCACCGATGAAGTTGCCCCCGCAACCCAAGAGAAATATTTGAAGATTTACACTCAATATGACCCACTGTGGAAAGCGTTGACTCAAGAAGCGAGTGTGAAGGTCCGCAAAGCCAATTACGAACGCCTATTCGATGAGGGCCGCAGGAAAGTGCGGGCCTGGGAAGCAGCCAACGTTGTCCACGGTTACTGACACGAGTTGGCTCAGGAGGCGTGCGGAGGAAGCCGCAGATGAGAACCGACCCTTTATAACGCCCATTTATCAGTTCGCCCAAACCTGATTATACGAAAGTCTCCTTAGTCAAGCTCAGAGGCCAGCTTGCCTCGGACTGAACTCAGGTCGATCATATTCAGTCGACCACTGATGATGTCCAGCTTTTGAAACCGTATTTCCGGGCAACCGGGTGCTGAGCACCGGCCAATCTGGGAGGAACCGGCGACTGGGTCTCGAGAATACCATCGCGCCAGTGCGGCGGCATCCTGTCATTGTATTTTATCGAAAGGTGTCCTCGCTTCTTTTGCGATGTCTTGACGATTCGGGAGAAACGGCGAACGGCGCCCCATCTCAGTCCGACCCAGTGCACCTTCCCTCAATGGGTTGATCTTTCCGCTGGAGGGCGGACCCGGGGAGAGAATGGGGGGATCGTCGAAGGTCCCCGAGTCTTGCTCGGTCCACTATGTCGGCGGGATTGGACCGACTGCTAGTGGGTCGCCTGTGCCTAGCTTTTAGACTGAGCCGAGTTCCACAACAACTAGGAGAATTCCTAGTTCGCCCATACTCAACACCCAGCTGAAATCAAATGACTGCCTAATCGTTTTGTACCATCTATTGTTGTACCGCAGTATCGGACGGAGGTTCTACGTCTTTGGGTGCAGCGATGCGCTGCTTATCGTCGACTGCGAAAAGCAAGTAATTGCTGAAACTGTGCCGGCGATGTACTTGCCGCCCTCGCCAGTTGAAGTACACTTCCGCGCTCTGGGGCAGCCACAGATTTACATTGCCTTGGCGGAAGCTCACCGAACCATACTCGATCGCCGTATGCTCGGCAAGCAATCGGATTTGCGGAACAGGTTCGACAATATCCGTTTCCATTCTCACGATCTGAAAATTGTCCGCGGAAATCCAGGCACGCCCCTTCAACGCGACCGAATAAGATGGGCCGTTGACTCCAATCTGATAGCTCTTAACTGCGTTTGGCTTGCCCACACGCTGGCGAAAGTGTACTTGCCATGCCAGCCCGCCGCTCACCCGCGCCAATCCTTCGCAAGTCATTTCATAATTTGGCGCATAGTAAGGATGAAAAATCAGCGCAAGCGCCGGCAGGCCGTTAGTGACAATTCCATCTGGAAATTCATCCTGGGCTCCCCCTCCGTTTCGATATTCGGTCACTCCCAGATAGCCCTTGCGCACTTCCTGGATGGAAACCAGATAATCGAACTTGCGCTTTTCAGGCGGTGACGCCATTCCATATTTGTTGATCGACTCGTGCATCAGGAATTCGGTTGCTGTAAATCGATCCACGGCGTGCACAAATGCCCCGATTTGCATCTCCGCCTTATGTAGAACATCATCCAGCGAGCAAGTCGCGCCAGGTTCCACGGCCGGCATTTTCTCGTCCACATCCGGTGGCAGCCAGTTTGACGATACCGGCAAATTCATGTCAACCGTTGTCACTTCCGCCATCTCGCCTGTAGCAGTCCCCGTGCCTTCGGGAACGCCCGCGACTGGAGGCTTCTTCAGTTGCTCCAGTAATTTTGCCTCCCCAGCATTCGCCGGATGTGTCTGCACGTAGTCCTGCAAAATGTGGATCGCGCGTTCCTTATCCCCACTTTCATATAGCGCATGCGCAAGAACCGGTTCGACAGATGCCGCTCTCTCGTGGCCCAATTCCAGGGCACGCTCTGCCTGCTTCACTGCGTCGTCGGGATGGCCTTGAAACAAGTCAGCCTGCGCCATTAACATGTGTGCTCGCCACGACGACGGATCCAAATCCAACGCCCGATTTAGATACGGAAGAGCTTCCTCGGCTTTGCTGTCCTGTAGCAGGCTTTGGCTCACCGCCAGCAACGCACTCATGTGTTTGGGATTCAGCTCCAACGCCATCATCCAGTGTGACCATGCCTGCGCCTTGTCGTTCATCAGGGATGCGCACACACCGTACAGATATTCGACTTCGGCGCTGGTAGGAGCGTCTCGCTGCGCTGCTTGCAGATATCTCCGGGCGTCGATTGGTTTGTTGACCCGCAACGCTTCCAGCGCCCTTCCTATATCCTTTTGCGCCTTGGGACTTAGTGCGGAGATCGCCCTGTCGCTCGCCGCCGCTTCTTTGTCTGTCATCGGCTGAAGTTCAATTTTCACCTTCACTTCGTTTCGGTCCAGAATCTGAAATCCCTGTTTGGCGGTCTGATAACCCGGTGCCACCACCTCCGCCGTCAATTCCGTCTTTGGTACGTTTTCAAACCTGGCTTTGCCTCCGTTCGCCATTGTCGTGAGAATAACTTGGCCGCTTTTTTTGATCAGTGACACAACAACCGATCCCTCGACCGGTGCTCCGTTAGGCCCTTTCACGTCGACTTCAACTGATGCGGAGGCGTATAGGGTTGCGGGTGCACCAGTCAAGTTGCCCACTGGCACGCCGGAAGTCTGTCCCCCCACAAGTGCTGCTGCCGGCCAGAGCAAGCCACATCCAGCCAGCAAAGTGACTTGGAGACACTTGACAGGATTCACACATCCGGACGCGTTCATCTAGCACCTCGTGATCTTGCCTGCGAGAACGAACACGTTTGGTATGGGCCAGCAGTCTCTATGATCCCCATGCAGTCCAGGTCAAGGATAAGGGGAACCTCCTGATCATTTTCAATGGCCCAAAACGGGCATCCGTCCAGGAGTGACTGCCTGATTAACGCGGATTCAACTGAAAACACGGGTTCTAAAAGGCAATCCAAATGTCTGAGCATGTCCGCCCACTTTTATCGCTGGCGCGCCCCCCACAGCAACCCTAATGTACCTAGAAGGCCGATAACGAAGGTGGCACTGACCATACCTTGTCCCAAAACGTCTACGGCTTGAAGGACGGTTTGGTAGTCTTGTTGTCGTGGCTTAATGATAGTCGAAGACCACAAGCTGCCGTCAACTAGGTACCTGCCACACTTTGGCAATCGTTTGCAATAAGACATTACCAACCCACGCGCTGCGGTCTCCGAGGCCGATCGGCCACTCACCAGTTGGACCCGTGCCAACCGTGACAGGGTCCGGGCATCATGTCGATCATCTTTTCGGCTGGTCTTGGTGATCAATTCCGCTTTTTGCGCGTGCGCCACAACCACTTCGTGTCCAATTTCCGTTAACAGCCGGCTGACCCAAGGGGAATGGGTTCCTCTCTCTAGGGCGATTAGACTCCGCGGTATCCTTCCAAAGGTCTGCTTCATCGCTTCCGTTATCGCCGGCAGTTACTGTTCGAAAATGATTTGACCTACTTCATCCCTAATGCCGTAGAACGACCAGCAATCGTCCAGATCCATGCCGATCGTCAGCGTTTGCCCCTTGAAAATTTCGTTCTTGAATGTTTGCAAAGTGCTGATCTTCTTCATTGCCGGTCTCCTTTTCATTGTGCCTCGAGCACGTCTTTCATCGGGAGCGTATCGCCTCCCACGGGAGACTGGCCTTCTCCCCTTTGGTCGTCAATCAACCACCGTGTCGAGGGAGCCAGCATTGTTATGAAATCATATAAAGTCCTAGAACTCCTCCGACTTAACCCCGAATGAAAGGGGTTCACGTTACTGTAACTTCGTTCTATGGTATTTACGTCTCAGTAGTGAAACTCCGCTAGGAGTTGAGTCCGTGTAAAACAAACTGTAGTGCTCAACATGTCCTTTGCATGACAACAGAGCACGAGAATCAGGAGGAGTTCTATATGAACCGAGTGTTCATAACTCTGTTTGCGCTCGTACTTTTGGCTTTAGCTCCCGCTCAATCCCAAGAAACCCCTAAACCCCAGAACACGCCTCGGTGCAGTCTGACTTCGGCTCAGGCTCCGACGATTCGCGGCAGTGTCAAGCTTGGAATGAGCATGCAAGAACTTCTGTCTGTCTTCCCCGGTAAAAACGAAGTAATCAAACACGCATTGGATAGAAGTGAAGGTTTCCCGAATTTTGGTGTCGCAAGACTGAACATCTACACTACGAACGATGAAGACAGGTTTGCAGGCATAGAATCAATTGACGCAACAGTGTTTGATGGGCGAGTGGCAGAAATCAGGGTCAGTTATCTTACCTATCCCCGTGGCCCGCAATGGCTTAAAGTGGACGATTTCATTGCGAAGCTGTCGGAAGCGTTCACTCTACAGGCAGCAGAGGACTGGGGCTTCAGTGGGGACACCAACTTTGACTCTAAGACCCTGACGTGCAGTGGATGGGAAATTGAAGCTACGATTTTTCATGGCGGTGGAGCCGGGTCCTTTAAGTTGCGCAATTCGGTCTACAATTCTGTCGTGAAGGAACGGGCCGCAGCAGATGCAGAGAGAAAACGGAGGGAGTTCAGGCCCTAGAGTTGACGCGAGTATTGGGAGGAATTTCTATTCTGTTTCTTATCGACCTTCGGAATTAGTCCGGGAATCTGAGGAGTTAGACGCTGGTTCGCGGCACGGCCACGGTTCCACGCACACTTCACTCCGACCTATGTCTCCTGGCTCAATCGCTTCACGCAACAAGCCATTCGCCGCGGAACCTTTAGCAGCGTGAAGGAACTAGTCGCGAAAATTGATCACTACGTCAAGAATTCCAATGGCCATGCACGGCCGTTCGTCTGGACTGCCACAGCAGATTCGACGTTCGCAAAGGTCGAGCGACTATGTGAAAGTATTTTCGGGATAGCACACTAGTGCCCAGCGTATCTTGATGACCCATTAGCGCATCGGCGAGAATCACAGCAATGCTTACTCGATGTGGAAAAGCGTGGGCTCTCCGCAGGACCCGGCGCCTGATCAAGTACAGCAACTCGAAGTGGTCGGACAACTCCAGTTATTAGATTCGCCGAATTGGTTATCGAATCGGTCGGGAACTGTATTCATCAGCTTCGATTTGCCGAGTCAGGCGATCTCGCTGGTCCGGTTAGAGTGGTAGGATGGGTTTCCCCTGCTCCCTGGTCCTCGCTGCATTTGACTGAGTATGCTTGTTTCCAAGCATACCCCACAGGATTGCTGTTCACCGACGCGGAGTTCGATGGCGGGCCCAATCACACTTACATCCGCCAACAACTCTGGGCGCAGAGCGTGATCCCCGTCGAAGAAAACCTGATACGAATGTGGGTTCCGTCCCAAAACCCAGATCCGGTCGATCCGTGTCAGGTCCAGCTCGAAAGTCTGTTCCCCTCCGTAGAGCAGGATCTCTCAGCTCGAGCCCTGTGCCGTTGGCAGCGCGTGCAGCGGCGTCGAACCTGTCGCTCGGATTGGGTCGCAATCTCCCGCGCTTGAAACATTCCCGGCCTTTTGCGAAGGATGTCACCCGAGCCCGACGAGACCTACTTCCGGGGATCGCGTTCCGAGGGCTCTCGCTTGTGCAGATCTCTAGGGAATCTCTACGGTCTCGCTGCCTGTCCCCAGTTCCTGCGAATTATCATCCAGCACAACCGCCCGGACGAAATAACTGCCTGGTTTCACGTCCAATGCTGCCGTCATACTTGCTCCTGTACCCTCTAGTCGCCGGAGCGTTGCGTCCGACAAGTGCAATTTAAGGATCTTCTCTTGCCCCGTAACGTAATTTCCGTCACGATCAAAAAGTGCGAGCATAAACGTCAGATTGTCCAGATTGCGACCGTCCTCCTTGCGAAATCGAACCGAATGGAGATCGATATCAACGATTACACTGAATTGGGTGATCAGCTTGCCCACCTTGACGAATTCAGTCCTAAAATGAAGCGGCAGTCCGTTCATATCTTGTTGTGAGAAGATCGCCTTCTGCAACTGTTCGTTCTCGGCGATGGCGGCGTCTTCGGCCTGCTTCCGGGCCCAATATCCTCGCCTGGCCTGCACGGAAAGGTGCGGCGCGCTCACCAGTTTCACTTTCAGGTGGTGAAATGCCCCATCGAGTTTCAGGTCTTCCGGAGCAAATCCGAGCACATACGAAATCTCGCGCAACGACGAGATCTTGCCAAATGCACCTTCAAAGTCGTTCGAGTTTTGGACAAACGTTCCTCCCGTGCCTTGCGCAACATAGCTCATCACGTCCGAATCCATGCCCATGCCGGTCACGCGCAGAGTGGACAATTCGGTTTGCAGGTTGTCCGGGACCAAAATCGGCTTCCCGCTAATGGAATTCGTCGTGTAGAGTCCTCGCGCGTCCATAGCGTTGATGATGACATTTGCTCGCAACGCACGGTCGATGAGCGCGTCCATCAGGTACTGGCGGTTTCTGTTGAGGAAGCCATCGGAAATCATCGCGATGGTTCGATCGCCGGGGGTCTTCGCCATGCGCCCGACAAGGTTCTGGAGTGCCGCCAGCGTGTTCTCTGCCCCGACGTCGTTGAACGTTACGATCTCCGTCGCTCGCCTTTTCGTGTACGACTCCGCGTCCGGACAGCTTGGGCCATTGGCGCAGAGGCACGCGACAGTGATGGCGATTCCAATGGCCAAGGCATCACGGTCCAAACCGTCATCAATCAGCTGCGCTTCGAAACCCGTGAGGTTGGGGCATTCGTGAAGTTGCCGGAAGCGAGGCTCCAGCCGCAGTTGAGACAACGCTTGATCGAGCTTTTCCCGGTCACTCGTGAAATCGGCATGGACATTTCCCGATGCGCTAAACACTGCGACCCGCGCTCCGCGGTCCAGGTTCTCTGCCAGGTAGCGTCTGGCAGCCTCGCGAATCTGGACGAGATCGCCAAACTCCAAGTGATAATCGTCGAAAAAGACTGCCGTGAAGCGCTGCGGCATCGCTGTTTCATCCCTCGCTACCGCAACTCCTTCTCTTTCACTCTGTGCGTCCGTCTTGCCGGATGCAGGATCCTCGACAGAAAAATACGAAATCAGCTGCGGCTCGTTGTTATCCTGCACCTGAAAATCGCTCTTCTTCAGGCCTTTCACGGACTTTCCCTGGCCGTCCCGCACCACGACACGCACTAGCACCAAATTGCTCTCTGTCCGGATTGTGAATTGCCGTTCATTCGCAATCGAAGCCGCAGCATTATGCGGCGTCTCCTGGGCCATCGCGCTGGGCAGGAGTCCCCACCAAGCGACCATCGAAACGCCGAACAGTCGCGCAGCGGCGACCGCACCGCGACTCCCTACAACTGTCGCCGCATATTTGGACATGCCAGCCTTCATCCTGCGCGCCATCCCTGACCCTCGCCCATGCCTTGCTTCCCCTTTGGGCTCAGTCCGGATTTGCGGTCATGGAGGCGCGACGCCCCGTGGTGACTGAGAAATAGTCAATCCACTGTTTGCGAATGCCGTCGGTTCGCTCGATCAGCTCGCTACTCGGTTTGGCGCCGTGCTGAACTACGATGACCATTCCGGTGTTGAATTGCCGTTGAGATTTGTCAACGCCGGGCAAGCGTTCGCCTTCGGCGGCAATCACGTCCTGAATCGTGACCTTGGTCTTGTCCGCCTTGAAGATTGAGTGCCCATTCGCGTCTTTGCCGGCGGGAACGAGGTTGCGGAGAATGAAAAAGTCGGGTACTTCGGCCGGAGTAAGCAGGCCCATGAGATAAAGGTCGAGGTAGGACCATCCGGTCGCGGGAACGTAATAGTCATCATCGAGTTGGGTATAGGTGTTATCAAAGTTGTCCTGCCAAACTCCTCCACCCATGATGGATGCTTCCGTCGGTCGCTGATAGGGGAACGGTACGCGGGCCTGCAAACCTCTGGCCCAGTGGACGGGGCCGAGCGGAATTGTTTCAGCGCCCACCTTTGCCGAAACGAACGCCGCCCAACGGTGACCCATTTCGTGTGCGATCTGCGAGATTCCGTACATATAGGGAGGTATCCTACCGTCCTGAGAGGGCTCGGCGAGTTGCCGCTGGTAGAATGTGATGTCACGGTCCGTCCCGACCGGGGCATCTTGGGGCGGCCGCTCCTGCATTTGGTTGGAGTCGACGTACACAGGTTGGATGAATTGCCATTGAAACCTCCCCGCCGTGCAATAAGAGTCGAGACCGCTCTGAGTCGCGCCGATTCCGGTCACGGCACCTCCCACCGCTCCCAGGGGACCGTCACTCGGTGTCCCGGCTTCTTGGTTGTCGATGCGGAAGTCCGAGTAGTAGGCGAGGAAGTCGAACTTGTCACCCAGGGTCTTGATCACCGTGCAGGTCAGGTCGCGAGGATTTGGAAGAGCGTAATAATGGAACGCTTCGTAGACGACCAAGAAGGGACCGTCCGCGGTTTTGAGAGAAGACAGGTGCACCTCAGGGTTGCCGATCCCGCTCAGCGCAATCAGGCGAGCGGGAATCTGCGCAACTGGCTCGTCCGAGCCAGGGCCAGAAGCATCGGCAGAAACCGCAATCTGCGTGGCCCCGCGTAGCACCGGGGGTAGAATTCCCTGAATCGAAATCGTACTGCCGCTCGTCTTCACGCCGCGCGACACGCCGGGACCGAACGCAAAATATCGCGATGTGCCACCGCCGCCGGGGCGCCGGGGCGTAAAGCCGCGAATCGTCCAGGCAGCGTAAGCATGAGCACTGCCAGCGGACCCGCGTGTAGGCTTTTGGGCGTCAAAGGATACCTTATAGGTAATGCCTGAGAGCCCCGGGTCGCCCTCGGGCAATACCGGGCCGCCGGCTTCGAACGTGACCTTTAGGAACAACCCATTCAGGATCGAAAGCCTTAGATTTTCGATGTCGAGATGTCCGGCGATGGCGGGGTTTTTCTTGCCGGTGAGCGTGGCGAGAGGTTTTTCCGTTCCGCCGGGAACCAGTGGATACAGACCGACGATTGCGTCCTTCGCCGCCACTTGTTCGTAGGACATCTCGATGACACCGTCCTTGTGGAGCACCGCCTGGAACCGGTTCACTGTCTTGGTCCATGTAAAGTCTTGAATGTTGCCCCACGGTTCGCTCACATCCCAGGTCACGACCACGCGATCCTCAAGTTCCTTCACGAAGCGATTGCCGGAAATGCGCGGTTTGAAAAAAACACAAATCGCCGGAACACGGTTGACCAGGCTCGCGGCCCCTTCGGTTAACGGATCGAAGCGGTCGATGGAAACCCCGCCTTCATCGCCGCGTGGTCCGAAGCCCGGACCAGCGCCATCGGGAGCTAGGTTGCCTACTGCGCTGAACCGAATCGATCCGGTAACACCGACTGAAAATGAATTCCAGGTCTTACCTGAGAAAGGAAATGAAAAATTGTGCAGTGTGACTTGATGACCATGTAGCTCCTGGCCGTAGTCCCCGTCCCAGCGCAGCGGAAGGTTTTCGACGCGAAACCCCGCGCTTCCGGGAGTGAAGCGAAGGGTGTGCTGGCCGAGGTCGAAGAGGTTTTGCTGGCCGAGCGCCCCTTCGTCCAACTCCATCAGGATCAGGTTTCCAGCGACGGACACCTTGCCGATGGGCTTGCCCGATACATTTCGTTCTTGAGCAGGTGCTACAGTTCGCGGCACAAGCATGGGGCCGAGGATCAGTAGCGTCTGAAAGAATAGGCACTTGGTTCTAGTCACGTTTCCCCTCGCCACAGCATGCCATTTTATGTATACAATATCCAGAATGGGAAGCGAATTCCAGGGTCAGGAGAAATGCAAATCCTCTTCACGGAATCATTCTTGATCATGGTTGTGCCGAGGAAATCGGCAGGGTTGCAATCGCATTTGTAGACGGCAACACACGGGGTGTCCAACAGCTACGGATCAAATCTCTTGAAGAGAGCAACAGCGAACTGACGGAACTGCTAGAGCGTGCCTATGGCGTGTTCGCCAAGACCTGAGCCTGCACCGACGATCCTTTTGACCCATCGACAACGGAGTTAGGAAGGCCATAGACAAATCCTCTGGACTCGATTGTCTTATGATTGAGGGTCAAGACAGGCAAAACGACCAAGTGCCGATCATCGTGGCATTCGCAGGGCTTGGACTACTTCCTCTCGTACAATCGTCCCTGCGAGTTCACGCGAAGTCTTCCTTCGACGGAACCAGGGAGGAGAAATGAATGACCTCCGAGGTATCGATCTCAAGCTTGAAGACGCAGACGGAAAAATCAGCGGCCTCATAACTTTCTATTTCCAAGAACGCAGCGATCCCAGTGCTCCCTGGCATGTAGCCTCGGAAAGTCCCGTTCCATTGCTCGGGCCGCATGGGGAAGGTGAGACTCTCACGTTTGAAGTCCAACACCACAAATGCCACACCTGCTCGGAGCTCGGGCCGAATGCAAAGTTCCGCAGGGAGCTTGCTGGGCCGAACGACGCGCTCTTGTGGAAGCTAGAAAATACAGAACAGGAAAGTATAAAGAGCTGGGTCCTGGCCTGAGGCTCGTGCGCCGAAGTGAGACCCATCCGGACACAACTAGAACGGCTTAATAGATTGAAACCGCAACGTGTACCGAACTGACGGAAATACCGCCGAGATCGAGTTCCTGTATCGACAGCACGGGCCGGCGCTTCTACTCTTCGCCCAGGCGGTTACGGGTGAACGAAGTCGCGCCCAAGATGCGGTCCACCAAGTGTTCCTGAAGCTGATCGAAAAGGGGAGTCTCAATCAAGTGTCGGACAAGAAGGCTTATCTGTTCGCGTGCGTACGAAACGCGGCTCTCAACGAAGGCAAGTTTCAGAGCCGAAATGCCCCGCTTGACCCGGACGCGGCATGGTTTAATCCCCCGGACCGAGATTATGCGGGAGAACAAAACCTCAGACGTGCGCTTCAGGCCCTTCCTAGGGATCAACGCCAAGTAATGGTTCTGCACGTATGGGGCGAAATGACCTTCTCGCAGATCAGTAACCTTTTGGATCTTAGCTCGAACACGGTGGCATCGCGATACCGCTACGCTCTTGCCAAGCTGCGCGACTCCATGTTCGCGAAGGAGAACCCCTGTGCCAACTCTTGATGATGAGCGCTTCGAGGCGTATTTGAAGCAGTTCAGCCCGCTGGTTCCGGAGCCGCTCCCGGCGGTCGGACCTCGCCATCGAACTCAGCGCATGTTCGTCCTGGGCGCATGGGCTGCTACAGCGGCAGCGATTCTTGTTCTAGGGGCGCTCATAGTACACGTTCGCACCAACCGAGCCCGCGTCACAGAAACCGTCAGGAATGTAGGAAACCCTGAGCACATTCAGGCCGGCCAGCCGTTAACAATGCGGAGTGCAAACGCCTTGATGGCGAGATCGCCGTCTTTTAAGGCGATGGTCGACGACTTGGCGTTTCGCTCGCAGACCGTTCCACTTCCGAAGGGCAAACGTAGTGCCATTGCCGTGCTAGGCAAGGAGAAGTTCAAGCTATGAAACACATCATTGCAATTCCATCGATTATTCTTGTTTTCCTACTATCTGCTGCTTGCGCGTCCGCCCAATCCGCTCAGAGAAGTGTGTCTCTCGCAGACAACGCTGCTTTGCGTTACTGGTCCGCATTTTCGGCGGTGCAAGACTTAGCAATCACGGACGAGCAGGCCAGAGAACTAAACGCGATCCTCGATGGCACGGCTCCGTACGACGATATGAAGTACAAAGACTTGCTTGAGAAAAACAAGCTGGCACTTGAAATCATGGCCCGCGCAACGTCTCTTGCGAACTGTGACTGGGGCCTGGATTACGGAGCGGAAGATGTGCCGGTTGAGTATGCTCGAAAGGCGTTGGCGCTCGGGCGGCTCAACGTTCTTTATGCGTTTCACTTGTTTATCGCCGGCGACAAAGATGGAGGAGTTCGCACTCTTGCAGCCGGGCTAAGGTTTTCGCATGATGTGGGGAACGGCGGATCATTTTTTGCGACGCTGATCGCAGACGGTCTTCTCGTCAGTCATCTTAGAGCTATAGCCGACGCAGTCCACCTGGAGGCCGATCCTCTCCGGGGGCCCCTTTCTGCCGCCCAAAGAGCACGGTTGCAGGAAGCCGTTGCACAATTAGGCGAAGGGTTAGACTGGCGAAAGGCGGCAAAGGTTGAACTGGAAGGCCTGCGCGGTCAGTACGCAAGAGGCTCACTCGCATCCACAGCCTTGACCCGGATTATTTCATTGTATGTTGCGGTTCTTGACGACCCGTCCCAACTTCCAGCTTTGGAGGAAGCGATTCACAGCGCGCCACAGCAACTCGCGGACCTCATCCCGAGTGCGAAACGCATTCTGGAGACGAAACAGGAATTGAACAACAGGCTTTTGCGGACACGTTTACTACTGCAGTGATGCCGGCGCTGCGGCTCGTTTTGCGCGGACCACAATCTGGGTCAACAGCGTCCGGTTGATCGGTGACGCCTTCAGTGTTCCCGTTGCGCAGCGATGGAAATTGAGTCCGACCCCAGGTCCATCGGAAGTTAGTTGCGTCGGGCGTTTCGGGTCCCCAGCAATGTGAAGGAAAGATAACCGAGTCCGATTCGCTCTGCATCATCTCCGCGGAAGTTCGTTTTCATTGTCATCGCGAGGGCTGGGGGAGAGTGCACGGTCGGGGTCGGACGGGAACACCGAGACCGACGTGCCAGGTGCCCGTCGCTAATGACACGGTTAGGTTCAAGTAAGAGGTTCGAAGAGAAGTGGTTTTGGTCACGATGCGACATCACCAAAACGACTTAGGATCTTTGAAACCACGGTTCAGGACCAGGAGCTTGGTGGTTCAAATCCATTGGCCCAGACAACATCACAACGTACTGGCTAGCGGCCTAATCCCCCTCGGCTGCGAGAAGCGCAAAGTCCAGGTCTTTCGTCCGAGCTCTCTTGGTGCTGATAAAGACCTAAATGACGAACACTTCGGAGCCTCGGGTACGAAGCGCTCGATCAAATGTAACAAGCTTCAAACCTGCCACGGTGGCAAACGCTAGGAGATAGGCATCTGCCCATACTTTTGGCGAAGAGGTGCCAAGACTCGACTGCCGACGGAATTCACGTTCAATAGCCTCGGGTTCGGAGAGATATGCGACCCGCTCGTCCGCGCAAACCTTGTCCCAGAGATTCCAGGCTTCCTTCATTTTTCTCACGTCAGTTCCCATTATCGCTGCCGATGTGAGTAGCCGGAGTACGGTCAACTGGGTGAATCGGCAGAAAAAGAGCTTCTCCTCTGGCGATCTGCCAAGCCACTCGCGGGCTCTCTCGGAGTGAATGTGTCGACCCCACAGCAACGCCAGCCAGACGTTGGCATCAAGGAAATTCAATGTGTTCATAGATCTGTTCGTTGGTCAAATCGACCTTCGGTCCATCGGACGAGATGAGCGGAAACTTAGCCTTTTTGGTTCGAGGACGCTTACCCTCGATCAGAGTGACCCGCACGCCCAATAGGACCAACTCGCGGATGGAACGTCCTTGCGCGGCAGCTTGCTCCTTGAGCTTGCGGTAAAGGGAAGCGGGGATATCGACGGTCGTCCGAATCGCTTGCTCTTTCATAGACCTATTCTCCCATAGATGCCATAAATATGGAATACTACGCTTTGGCGCCCTTTCGTCAGGCTCGCAAACTATGGCGAGATTCCCGTTGCACGCTTGGTTGCACAATTGCCGCCGAGAAGGAGCTTTTTGGCCCGACCAGGGTTTCTCACCCGAGCATAGGTCATTGATTCCGAACACCGGGCGGTGGAAATGGGCAATTTGCTAAGTTGTGGTGGAAAAACCTCTGCCTCCGGATCGAGCTGTCTAGCGCGCCGCTGTTTGCTGCCGTTTTACCAAAATCTGCGGAGGACTAAGATAATGTTGCTCGTCCATGCGCGCCAGACTCCGGGAACAGACAATAGGCCTACTCAAGTTGAAAGCTCCTCCAGACTTGTGCAACTGAGAGCGGCCCCGAAAATAGTAAGTGACGACAGGACAGCGACTTAGAGTGATTTATTCTTGGTTCGGGGCCAGGAGGTTGGTGGTTCAAATCCCTTCGCCCCGAGCACTTCCACAGGTTGCCCATAAGCTAGGCGTCTGGGTGGAGTTGACTGTAAACTCGCGCCTTGCGTACACCAAAGTCCGACAGTTGTGGAACCTGCCATGCAACTCCCCATGGAGTTATAGAGTTAGTATCATTCGTCCGCATGCATGCTGATGTCAGACGGACGAGATCGTCCGGGCCACCTGCCAAGGACGCGGCACTCCCCTCATAAACCTGTCCGGCAGGACAATGGCAGGAGGTCATTTTTTCATGGAGGCACGTCGTACTATGCGAAGTATTCAAGAAAGATTACGGTTTCTTGAGGTTTACGCCGCCATTGCAACCCTGATATTGGGTGTGCTTATCGTCGTCGGCTTTGCCAAGCCAAAGCAAACGTTTGAGGAGATTGATGTCGAGCGCCTTAACGTTGTAGATAAGGACGGTCAATTGCGTCTCGTCATTGCCAATAGCGATCGCATGCCGGATCCCATCGTCAATGGAAAAGCGTTCAAAACGCAAAGACCACCGGGAATCCTTTTCTACAATGGCCTAGGAGACGAAGACGGCGGCCTGGTTTTCGGTGCGGTTGCGACGAAGGACAAGTATGGCGCTTACGGCGGGCTATCGTTCGACCAGTACAAACAATCGCAGATCGTTGCGCTGACGTACAACGACCACTCTGGCAGCAGGCAAGCCGGGCTGACTGTCTGGGACCGCCCTGAAATACCTATCTCGGATCTGATCGCAAGGCGCGAGGCGATTGACAAAATGCGCGAAGGTCCAGAAAAAGCCTTGGCAAGAAAGCAACTGCAGGAGGAGGATTCTTCACCCACGCGCGTCTTCATAGGCCGAGACAAAGATAAAGACGCCACGGTGACGCTCTTTGACGCAAAGGGGAAGGCACGCATCAACATGATGGTGAACGCGACGGGCGAGGCGCGCATTGATTTCCTGGATGAGAATGGAAAGGTCACTTCCAGCTTACCCCATGCAAAGCCTCCGCAATAATCCCATTTCTGATAAACACGAAAGGGTCGGTGTCGCTCAAAACGGAATTCAAATTCCCGTTTTGCATCTAGAATGTAGCGGGAAGGGTCCTCCGCCGCCCCAAGGAGTTCACCCGTGGGCTGGAACATCCGAGCCACCTGAAATTTCGTTAACCTGTTTGCGGAGAAGAGGCGCTAGTCTAATGGTCATATGACTAGCTTCTGGAGCAACACATTTTTTGCACTTCTGGCGACTGTCACGCTGGCCGTTTCCTGCTCCTGGAAACCTGTGCAGGAAAAGCCTGTTCTGGTAGAGAACCATGTGGCCTTAGAACTAAAAGTGCCAGATACATTCAGCTTTGTTGCTTTTGGCGATACACGTTTCCACGATCCCTTGGACACTGAGCCGGCTAACCCAGCGATTCGCCACGCGCTGGTTGCAGCGATTGACAAGGAAAACCCGGCTTTCATTTCCATCGGCGGGGACATTGTTTACGGAGGTGATAATCCGAAAGACTGGCAAGTGTGGGATTCAGAAACCGCCATCTGGCGGGAGCACAAGATTCCCGTGTACCCAGCGATTGGCAATCATGACCTGAAGGGCGATTTGCAGGGCGCCCTTGCGAATTACTTTGCTCGTTTCCCGGAACTGCAGCACAGCCGCTACTACTCGGTCCGTATGGGAAATACGCTGATGCTCGTTCTCGATAGCGCTTTGGAAGAAATTTCCGGCCCACAGGGAGAGTGGTTGAGCGCGCAACTTGATCGGCTTGTGTCTTCGGTCGATTTCGTATTCCTGGTATTCCATCACCCGCCGTACACCAGTTCTACAGACGAAAAGGTCTTTGGAGGCGGCCATTCGGCGCGGGCCACCGAACAAGCTCTGGGGAAATTTCTCGAAGAGCGGCAGCAGCATATCCGTGCGCGCATCGTCGTGTTCAACGGGCATGTTCACAATTACGAGCGGCATGAGCACGGAGGAATCACGTACTTCGTTACCGGGGGGGGAGGCGCACACGCCTACCCGATCGTGCGTCACGCCGACGATCTCTACAAAGACAACGGGGTGAACTACCACTATTTGCTCGCGCAGGTGAACCACAACCGGCTTACGGTCACGATGCACAAAGTCGAACTGAAGGACGCTAAAGAAGTTTGGAGCCAGCCGGACTCCGTGACCATTACGGCGCCCGTTGCCCTGCCTGTAGCCGCGGATTGAGTCCGCAGTTGATACACCACAAACAGTTTGCCGTATCATACGACCATGCGACTTTTGCTCGTCGAGGATGATTCACGCATCGCGCGGTTCGTCGCCCGTGGGCTGCAGGAGCAGTCCTATGCCGTCGACGTGGTCGCCACTGGAGACGATGCCCTCTATCAAGTAGAGATCAACGACTACGACGTCGTGGTCCTGGATGTGATGATTCCGGGAAAGGACGGCTTTGCAACGTGCCGGGCCATCCGCGGTATGGGCAAGCGCATGCCGATTCTGATGCTTACCGCAAGGGACGCAGTCGATGACCGCATCCATGGGCTTGATTCTGGCGCTGACGATTATTTAACCAAACCGTTTGAATTTGGGGAACTTCTTGCGCGCCTCCGTGCATTACTACGCCGGCCAAAAGAGCTACAACCTTCGCGGATCATCGTCGGCGACCTCGAACTCGATACGGCGTCGCAGACGGCCAAGCGGGGGAATCGCTCGATTTCACTCACGGCCAAAGAATATGCACTGCTCGAATACTTGGTTCGGAATGCCAATCGCGTCATTGGCCGGTCGGAAATTGCCGAACATGTATGGAACGAATCTTTTGATCCTTTTTCTAATTTAATCGAAGTGTATGTGAACCGGCTTCGCCGAAAACTGGGTGACTATCACGGCCAGCCGTTGCTTCAGACACGCCGCGGCAGCGGTTACATTCTCTGCGCGCCGGTGGGGGCGAATGAGCCCGCGGAGCACAAGGCCGGGAAGGGCGCCGCTTCGGGCAATCCGAGAAAGCCTCATGTTTGATTCCGTCCGAGTCCGCCTTACCCTTTGGTACAGCATCGTTCTTGCGCTGGTGTTGGTTTTCCTTGCGGGTTTTACCTACTTTCTTTATTGGCACAACACTGCACAACGCATGGATAGTGACGTCCTGGAACTCTCGGAAGCATTCGTCACTACATTTCGCGCGGAACTTGCTGATGAAACAAGTCCTGAGGCGGTAAAAAATGCGGCGCGAGAATCCATGCTCGAGCATCGCTTTAGTGACACGTACTTTGTTTTGCTGGATGCCTCGGGAACCCCGATTCAGAGTTCTCGCGGGCTCGCGGACTTCGGCAACGCGAAAGAGCAGTTGCCGGAAGGCCTTTTTTCATCTGCGTCCTTGCACTCCCTGATTGCCAAGTCCTCAAATCCCAGGGAGCTTCACACCATTCACGGCGGAAAGGACGGATTTCGCGCGTTGGTTCGCCCGCTTTCGGTTGGGGGACAGTCGTACACACTTGCAGTCCTGCGATCGCTCTACCCGCAAACGGAGTTGATGGAAGACATTCGCAACACGTTCTTGTGGGGTATTCCCATTGCTTTGCTGCTGGCCGGCCTGGGCGGCTATTTTCTGGCGCGGAAGAGCCTGGCGCCGGTTGCGGCGATGGCTTCCCAGGCGCGCGGCATGAGTGCTGCAAATCTTCACAATCGGTTGCCCATTGCCAATGAACGCGATGAGTTGGGCCAACTGGCGCTGACCTTCAATCAATTGCTAGAGAGGCTCGAGTCCGCGTTCGAACAACAACGGCGATTTATGGCCGACGCGTCACACGAACTTCGCACGCCCGTGGCGATTCTGCGCGGCGAAGCGGAGGTTACACTTTCCCAGCCAGAACGCACTCCTGGTGAATATCGTGAAACCCTCTCGATTCTTCGTGATGAGTCGCAGCGCCTGGCCCATATCATTGAAGACCTCTTCACGCTGGCTCGCGCCGATGCCGGTCAGTACCCCTTGACGTTCCGAGACGCGTATCTCGACGAACTCGCTTCCCAAGCCCTGGTTCGCGGACGCTCTCTGGCGCTCTCGAAAAACATTACACTGAGTCCCGCGATCGAACCGGATTTGCCAATCTACGCGGATGAACTGCTGCTGGAGCGTATGCTCCTGAATCTTCTGGACAACGCCATTAAGTATTCCCCCGCGGGCAGCAAGGTGACCCTTGCTTGTCGCCGGGATGCTGATAGGTACCTGGTCAGCGTTTCGGACAACGGTTCGGGCATCTCCACCGAGCTACAATCGCGGATTTTTGAGCGTTTCTTTCGCGCTGATAAAGCGCGTTCGCGCAGCGAAGGGGAAACCGGTGGTGCCGGACTCGGCTTATCTATCGCGCGGTGGATCGTCGAAGCCCACCATGGGAAGCTTGAGCTGACACGCTCTGACAGTTCTGGCACCACATTCACCGCCATGCTCCCCGCAAGCCCCCGCGATTAGAATTCCGAGTGCCACGAAGAGTTGAGACTAGGACAGCGAGTAAACGTCCTGTTTCTCCCTATTTCTGGTTGTGTCCCCCACAACGGCCGTCGTAACCAGCGGTAATTCGTTTTGTAACGCTCCCGTAACGGAGCATTTACAGGGCACAAACTAGTATCCATGCAGGGAATTTCTCCATGCATGTTTTGATCGTCGAAGACGAGCCGGAGATGGCCCAGCTTCTTGCCAAGGGTCTTCGCGAAGAACAATTCGAAATCAGCTTGGCGCGCGATGGCCGCAGTGCGCTTGAAAAATCACAGGAAACTTCGTTTGACGTGATCCTCCTCGATGTGATGTTGCCCCAAATGAACGGGCTGGAAGTAGCCCGGCGGTTGCGGAATCGCGAGCAAGAAACTCCTGTGCTGATGCTCACGGCTCGCGACTCGGTCCCTGACATTATCAGCGGGCTAAACGCGGGCGCAGACGATTACCTCACGAAACCATTTTCTTTCCTTGAACTGCTGGCACGCATAAGGGCTCTCGCCCGGCGCCGGGAAATCCGCAGGAAAAATGTTCTGGAAATCGCCGATTTGGTGCTGGACGTGACGTCCTTGCGGGCCTTCCGCAAAGGTCATGAAATCCACCTCTCCCACACGGAATACCGACTCCTGGAGCTGCTGGTGCGGAATTCCGGGCGCGTGGTCACGCGCTCTGAGATTCTAAGCAGCATTTGGGGGCGAGGGCGCGAGGTGACGGAGAATACCCTGGACGCATTCGTGCGACTACTTCGGAAGAAAATCGACCAGGATGCCGAAGTGAAATTGATCCACACACATCGCGGATTTGGATATTCGGCGGAAGAGGCGAAACCTCTGTGAATTTCACGATCCGTGCCCGCCTCACGCTTCTGTACTTTGGAGTTCTGGCCGCTTCCTTTGTGGCTTTTTTCTGGATTTGCGATTTTGGGTTTCGCCGCAGCATTGAAACCACTGTCAATGGTGCCTCTCGCAGCAACCTGGAAATTGTCCAAAGGGTCCTGACCCTCTCCGAATCCAAGGGGACGCCGAAGATCCAGAAGGAATTGAATGAGCTGTCTGAACTCTGGGCGAACGGCGCCATTTTCGAGGTGGCCGATGCGCATGGCTCGTGGATCTTCCGTTCCCCGCGGTTCTTGCTGCCGCAGTCGCCGCTTCCCGCACCGCCCGGTGAAGGAATAGCCTTCCTGACCGCCAATCTTGACAGTCAGCAATACCGCATCGCACAGAAAAGCATTTTGCTTGGCGGCAGTTGGTTTCACATTAGTGCGGCGGTGCCCACGGAACCATTCGATCAGGCCCTGGATCATTTCCGGCTGATCGAGAAGCGCTTTTTGCCTCTGCTGGTGGTGCTCGCTTCGCTGCTTGGCTATTGGCTGAGTGGGCGAGCACTCGCTCCCGTGAACCGGATCATTCAATCCGCAGAGCAGATTGGTGTACAAAATCTTTCGCAAAGACTGGAAGTGCCCCGAGCCACGGATGAGTTGCAACGGCTGACCGTGACCTTAAACGCCATGCTAGAACGCATCGAATCGTCCGTGAAACGCATCCGGCAATTTACGGCGAATGCCTCGCATGATCTGCGCACGCCCCTGGCCCTCATTCGCACTCACGCGGAGCTCGCTTTGCGGCGCACGCGAACGGAATCTGAGTACCGCGAATCCCTCGGGCGCATTCTGAGTGCTTCCGAGGAAACTACGCACCTCATTGAAGCGCTGCTTACCCTCGCGCGTGCCGATGCCGGCGCAGCGCACTTGCACTTCAGGGAGGTGGATCTCACTCCCGTGCTCCAGAAAACAGCACAGCAAGCCTCGGTCATGGCCGTTTCGAAAGGACTCACTCTTTCCACCCGGCTTTCTGAAGAACCTATGTTGATGTGCGCGGATGCCGTGGCCGTCGAAACTTTACTGCTCGCCGTACTCGACAATGCCGTCAAGTACACGCCCACAGGAGGATTTGTACGGCTCCGCTCCTTCCTTCATTTTGAAGAAGCTGTGATTGAGGTCGAAGACACCGGAGTCGGAATAGCTTCGGAAGACCTCCCACGCATCTTTGATCGCTTCTATCGTGCGGACCAGGCGCGCTCCCGCGAAGTCCCAGGTTCAGGGCTCGGTTTATCCATTGCGCGATGGATCGCGGAGACGCACAAGGGCCGGATCGAGGTCGAAAGTGATCTCGGGGTGGGATCGGTCTTCCGTCTCCTGCTTCCGCTTGGAACCGCAGTGGCAACGGTCACAATGGATGCGAAAAAATCGCGTGATTCCGAGGCCGCTCTTTCCTGAAAGTACTTTCAGATGAAAAAGCTTTCAGCCCTTTTTTAAATAGTTCTTCACATACGTTCATCGGTGTTTAAGCAGATTCGGGCCTACTTAGTTCAGTGGCAGGCCTCATTCGCGTTTCTGACATCAGGCTATGCGCGTCCGGTAGGAAGGACATCCACCTGGAAGCGCGCGGGGTACTGCAAGGTGTGAATCGATCAAAACAATCAGAGCGCCGTGGCTCGTCAACAAGTCACGGTGCGTCACCCCGAACGACGTGGACTTTCCCCACGGCGGGAGCAACGAGCGAGCAGAGCGGTCGAGGAATTTTCAGGGCAGAAAAGTTGCCCTTACCCTTCGGAGGTAACAACATAATGAAAAGAATTACCCGCCTCTTCACGATTCTCTTCGTGTCCTTGGCGCTACTTTCCGTGCAAGCGGCCAGGGGGCAAAACGATAAAGGCTCGGTGACAGGCCACGTTACGGACACATCCGGGAGCGTCCTGCAGGGTGCCGAAATTGAAATGCAGCCCACGGGCATAACCGTTGTCTCCAATCAGCAGGGTGGGTATTACATCAACAACCTTGCTCCCGGCACCTACACCATTACGGTCACGTACTTGGGATTTGCTCTATTCACAAAAGTCGTGAACATTGCGGCTGGCCAGACCACCTCGGTCGACGTGAAAATGGGAGTGGCTTCACAAAGCGAACAGATCCTGGTGACCGCGGAGAGCGTTTCGGGCGAGGCTGCAGCCATCAACCGGGAAAAAACTGCAGACAACGTTCTCCAAGTCATGTCCAGTGAAGTCATCATGTCGTTGCCCAACGCCACCATTGCCGATGCGGTCGGCCGGTTGCCTAGCGTTACGCTCGAGCGTGACGAAGGTGAGGGCAAGTACATTCAAGTGCGCAGTCTCGAGCCGCGACTCACCAATGCCACGATCGACGGCGTCAACGTGCCCTCGCCGGAGCCGGGTGTGCGTGAAGTGAAATTCGATGCCATGCCCGCCGATCTCGTGGAATCCGTCGAAGTCAACAAAACGCTGCAGGCGAATATGGATGGGGACGGCATCGGAGGTTCCGTGAACATCGTTACGAAGACTGCGGGCGAGCGTCCGACGGTTGACCTCTTTGGTAGCGGCGGGACTACCCCCATCATGGGTAACCGCAACGTCCTGCTCGCCGGAGGAACCCTTGGCCAGCGCTTCGGCACGGACAAGCGTTGGGGGGCCCTCATTGGCGGCTCTTACGATTGGAACGGTCGCGGTATCAATGATATCGAGCCAGTTCCCGATGTTGCGACTCTCCCCGACGGTTCCACGACTCGCTACTTTGATACGCAGGACATCCGCGAGTATCAATATAAGCGCAGCCGGTGGGGGCTCACGGGGAGCACGGATTACAAGATATCGGAAGGCTCGGATATTTATGTTCGTGGCATTTATTCCAGCTTTCGCGATTATGGCGACAAGTGGGTTTACACACTTACGGACAATACACCAGGAATTACGCTGTTGAATTCAAATGGATGCCCTACAAACAGCAACGGTGCGACCGTTACGCCTTGCACCGGCGTACCTGCTTTCACAGAGTCCAATCGCGTGCCGGTGTTCAATATTGGCAGCCTTCTCCTCGGTGGTAAGCACGTTCTTGCGACCACCTGGTTCACCTGGGATGCATCCATTTCCCGCTCCGAGGAACTCAAGTCCGGCGGGAATGAAGGAGCGGACTTCGCTTCCAACGATTCGAACAGCACCTGTCAATTCAGCCCAGCCCTTACCACGAGACAGTACATCCCCCAGTGGACTCCGAACTGCTTTACGGAAGCCTACCAACCCCCGAACTATAGCTTGTCGGACATCACCACCTCCTACGGAAAGTCACCTCAACTCAATCTGCAATTCACAGGTGCCGTGGGCAAGCGCTATCACCTCGGTTCGCACCTCTCCACGATCGAGATCGGTGGGAAATTCCGGAATGCCCACAAGTTCGACGATTCTTACACCCCTGTTTACGATCCCAACGGAACGTTACCCATGACGGATTTTCTGGGGCGCTTCAAAAACAACAACTACTATTCCGGCAATTATCCGTTTGGGCCGACGACCGAGTGGGCAAAAGTCATTAATTATTTGAACGGAAATCCATCGTCTTTTACTCTCCAGCCCGGGACCATCGGTCCGAATCCCGGTAATTTTGATTTAGTGGAGAAGGTCTCCGCCGGCTACGTAATGGACACCCTCGATGTCGGCAAGTTTCGCATCGTCGCTGGCTTGCGCATCGAAGGGACAAATCTGGATACCTACACCTACCAGTGCGATGCTGCGTGTCTGAATACTCCTACGCAGCAGGGTAGCGTGTCTCTCAGACTAAACGGCTCCTATGTCAATTTCTTGCCAAGCGCTTCGGTCAGATATGACCTCGGACACGACACGAACTTACGTGTCGTTTACAGCCGCGCTCTCTCTCGGCCCGATCCTCAAGATATCGCTCAGGCGTTTAGCGTGACTCTCAATCAAAACCCAAACCTCCTGTCCCTTGGCAATGCCGATCTGAAGGCGGAAAAGGCCAACAATTACGATGTTTTGATGGAACACTATCTGAACTCTGTCGGTATCATTCAGGGGGGCTTCTTCTACAAACAGTTGTACCTGCCCATCGTCAGCCAAGAGATGTACAAGACAAATTACAATCCAGATCCAAGCAACCCGCTTTACCCGACGGGCGATTGGCTGATCAGCCAGGCTGTCAATGCGGGAAGCGGCTGGCTGGCCGGCGTCGAGTTCGCTTACCTCCAGCACTTTACGTCCCTTCCGGGACTGCTCGGTGGTTTGGGGCTCTCTGCAAACTATAGCTGGACGGATTCCGCAGCGAGTGGATTGCCTGGGCGTTCCGACAGCCCCAGACTCTTGCGGCAGGCGCCGAACACCTGGAATATCAGCCCGACCTTCGATCGCGGACGTCTTGCGGTTCGAGTGGGAATGACCTACAACGCCACCAGCATCTACGCCTATCAGTATCAGGACGGCACCGGCAGCAGCTGTGTCTGCAACGGCGGTTCGGGACCGACTCCTGGCGGGCTTCGCGGTCCTCTCGGCGACAACTATCTCTACCCACACTTCCAGTTGGACGCTCAAGCAAGCTATCGATGGAGGTACGGATTCACTGTCATGGCTTACGGCCTCAACCTCACCAACGAGGTCTTCGGCTTCTACAACGGGCAGCAGCAATACATGGTTCAGCGCGAATACTACGGACCAACATTCGCGTTTGGTCTGCGCTGGTCGCCGACGCACGAGAAGTAACAGTCGCTTCGCAGAAGAAGCCTGGCCGCTTTTGTGGCGGACGGTGCTCTTTTCCGAGGGCGGATGAACTTGCAACACCCCAAGCGGCCGGCGTGCACCTGGCTTCCAGCGTGTGCTCCGGCCGTTCCCCTGAAACACCGGCCTGAAGAAAAGCTCGGCAGGGATTTACCCACAGTTTAGGTGCGGATTGGTATCAAGGTTTCAGCTTCAGGAGGCAAGATGAAAAAGGTATCCGTGCTATTTTGCTGCGTAGCAGTGCTGTCTGCGGCCGTCGCGGTCGCCGCCGTGAATTACCAACTCTTGAAAAAAATAAGCGTGGCTGGCGCCGGCGGTTGGGATTATGTGACCGTCGATCGGGCGGGGCGCCGCGTTTATGTGTCGCACTCGACGCAAGTGGATGTGCTGGACGCTGACTCGTTTGCGGTGATTGGCACGATTCCCAACACGCCGGGGGTTCACGGTATTGCCATCGCTCCAGAAGCTGGCCGGGGCTACATTTCCGCCGGAAAGGCGGATGCCGCAATCGCCTTTGACTTAAAGACCCTCAAACCCCTCGGAGAAATCAAGGTGGGCAAGAAGCCAGACGCCATCATTTATGAGCCACTGACGAAGCGGGTCTACGTCATGAACGGCGACAGCGAGAACATTACCGTTCTAAATGCCGCGGACGGTACTGTGGCTGGGACGATTGCGTTAGGTGGCGGTCCAGAGTTCGCCGTTTCCGATGGCAAGGGCAACCTGTATGTAAATCTCGAGGAACAGAACGAGACTTTGCATATCGATGTGAATACGCTGCAAGTGAAGGACCGCTGGCCGCTCGCGCCCTGCGCCACGCCGACGAGTCTGGCCATGGATATTGAGAATCGACGTCTCTTCGTTGGCTGCCGGAGCAAGCACCTGGCCGTGCTCAATGCCGACACCGGAAAAATTGTTTTTACCGCTCCCATTGGGGACCGCGTAGATGCAGGCGCTTTCGACAGCAAGACGCGTCTCGTCTACCTTTCCACGGGTGAGGGCAAAGTGTATGTATTCCACCAGGATTCGCCGGACAAATATTCGGTGGCGCAGGAAATCATCACCAAGAGTGGCGCCAAAACCATGGGCTTCGACCCAAACACGGGTAATTTGTTTGTGCCCACCAGCGAAAACGGTGCGATGGAAGTGCTGGTGCTTTCGCCAAAGTCCTAAAGATCCAGGCCGCGGCCATACTCATCTCCCTAACTCTCCATCGAGAGGCGGGAGTGGTATTCTCGCTTGTGAGTAGTCATCGTCGGGAAGTGGAGCCTGAAATGGATTGGCCCACAAGCCATCGACGATCAAACAGGCATCGGCCCTCCTCGAATGGAACTGACCTCTGAAAACCGCGATGATGCGCCGCAGGACCTTTCCGGAGAGACTGTCCTCTACCGGCTTGTGGACGTAGCCAAACAGTTCGGGGCGGAGCACATCGCTGCGGCGTCCCGCAGCCTGGCCGAGAGGGTTT